>JAEIGA010001253.1_pt1 | contig 39321 bp, 37 predicted proteins | sample 9270691 | NCBI WGS metagenome assembly JAEIGA01 (sample SAMN17057246, study PRJNA624740) | gut metagenome | biome: biome; isolation source: fecal sample | host: Bos grunniens | place: China: Xizang | collected 2019
GCAAAAGGGAGATACTGTATTGGACGTATTAATTCGTTATGGAAATAGGGTTCAATCAGAGAAAGAACTTTCGGCTAATTCGCTTTTTGGAGATATGACAGAGGCTATGATTGCCAAACCGCCATTGCCGGAGGTGGAAGGAATATCATCCTCTGAACTATCCAACAAGGAGAAAGAGTTGGTTGGAATTTATCTCTCTTCTCATCCGTTGGACGATTATTATGTGGTCTTGAATTATGTTTGCAATGCAAATACAATCAATTTGAATGACGAAACATTCTTAGCAGAGTCTGAGGGTAAAACATTGATGATTGGAGGAGTTGTAAGTAACGTAAGAGCCGGAACTTCTAAAAAAGGGAACCCATACAAGGTTGTCTCTATCCAAGATTACGTTGGAGTTTATGAATTTTTCTTTTTAGGCGAAGAGTTGGTTACCTATTCTGGTTATTTTGTTCCAGGATATAAATTGTTGATTCAAGCACAATATAAACAAAAATTTGCCTATCAAGATAGAAAATCAATTGTGGTATCAAAAATTTTACTTCTTTCAGAAGATTCCAATAAATTAGTTGAGAATATATCCATATTGTTGAACGATTCGATGTGTGCCACACATTGTACGCAATTACATCAATTATGCGATATATATAAAACAGAATCAGGGGGTGCTGCGTTATATATAAAGATGAAGATGCAAAGTTCCGGGAAAGTGTTAAATTTGCGGAGCAGAGCAATCAAAGGATTAAATGTGACAAAAGATTTTTTGGGAGCATTGGAAGATTTGAAAATTGAATTTGAAATAAATAAATTGTAAAAAAAGAGATGAATTATCAAAAATTCATTGTATTTTAGTACACTCTTAATAGCATGTTTTAAAAGACTGATAAATAGGGTTGTTAAGAGGTGTAAAAGGGAAAATAAATTTAAAACTAAAAATAATTATTATCATGGCAGTAGTTATTACAGATGCAAATTATGAAGAGATGGCTGGCAAAGGTCAATTGTTGGTAATTGATTTTTGGGCTCAATGGTGTGGACCTTGTCGTTCAATTGCTCCGGTAATTGAAGAGTTGGCTTCTGAGTTTGAGGGAAGAGCAATTATCGGTAAAGTTGATGTTGATGATAATCCGGATATCGTTTCTAATTTTGGAATTAGAAATATTCCGACGATTATTTTTATCAAAAATGGAGAGGTGGTTGATAAAACAGTAGGGGCTGTACCTAAGGGTGAATTGCTTGAAAAAATTAATTCAAATTTGTAATGAGTTAACAAATTTCTAATATGGATTTCATAATCGTCGTTGTTTATATTGCAATATTTGCTATTGGAGTCTTTTTTGATATTAGGAAGAAGAAGAAGGTGAAAAAGAGTGCTCGAGATAGTGTGAATGAGACTATTAATCGGCATACTGAGTCCAATGCGTCTAGACCCGACTTAAAAAGTTTCAAAGAGGCTGAAGAGCGAAGTAGAAAGATTAAAGAAGAATTTGAAAAACTATCCAAAAAGATCAATGCTGCAAAGCATACGAGTGAGCAGTTGTTGAAAGAAAAAATGAAAATGAACTCTTCCTTGGGAGGGAACTCTCAAGAAGAGGGGGCTGCGGTTACTTTCAATTTATCGGAAATGAATAGAAAACGGGGTGCGTATCAAGATCTAAAGGTTGAATCTGAGGTGCAGGACTTTAGCTATTTGTCAGATTTGGATTCTCCGGAAGAGTTGAGGAAAGCATTCCTTTATTCGGAAATCTTAAATAGACGATACAATTGATAAGGGTTCTCAGAAGATGAAAAAAAAATTAGTTGTTTTAACAGGAGCCGGAATAAGTGCGGAGAGTGGAATTCGCACTTTTCGTGATTCTGATGGTTTGTGGGATGAGTATCCTATAGAGGATGTAGCAACTCCAGAAGGATTTTTTAGAGACCCTGAGTTGGTATTGGGTTTCTACAATCGTATGCGGAAGAACCTAAAAAATCATCAACCGAATTTTGCTCATAAGGCATTGGTTCAATTGGAAAAGGAGTATGATGTTACTGTTATTACGCAAAATATTGATGATTTACACGAACGAGCCGGAAGTTCGGATATTTTGCACCTTCATGGGGAATTATTAAAAGCTCGTTCCATAGAGGATGAAAATCTAATCATTTCGTTGTCAGAAGGTGCTTTGGAGATAAATTTAGGCGACAAAGCTCCGGACGGAGCTCAACTTCGTCCGTATATCGTATGGTTTGGAGAGGCTGTTCCGAATATTGAATTAGCAACTGAGATTGTAAGAAAAGCAGATTTGTTTTTGATTATAGGAACATCTTTGTTGGTTTATCCTGCAGCCGGTTTAGTTCGATATGTCCCTAACAATGTTCCGATTTATTTAATTGATCCCAAAGAAGTTAAACTTGGTGGAGCCAATAATGTTGTAACAATTCAAAAGGGAGCATCAGAAGGGATGAAAGATTTTCTGCAGATGATTGGTTATTGTGCAGAATAATAGTTGTTTTGAGTGTTTTAATATATTGATATATAGGCACTTGTTCTTTAAGTCAATCTAAATAAGGTCGATATGATCTTGGAGCGCATTTAAAATAAAGAACGATTGAATTTATTGAAATTTAAACTTTAAAATCTATTTAATATGGCAGATGATAAGAAAGTTATCTTTTCGATGGTAGGTGTAAGTAAGACTTTTAATAATCAAAAGAAAGTTTTAAATAATATCTATTTATCGTTTTTTTATGGAGCAAAAATAGGAATTATCGGTCTAAATGGATCGGGAAAATCTACCTTGATGAAAATTATTGCCGGAGTAGAGAAATCGTACCAAGGAGAGGTCGTTTTTTCACCCGGATATTCAGTTGGGTATTTAGAGCAAGAACCAAAATTAGATGATGAAAAAACTGTAAAAGAGGTTGTTCAAGAGGGAGTTTCTGAAATTGTCTCTTTATTAAAGGAGTTTGATGAGATAAATGAAAAATTTGCTGATCCTGATGCTGATTTTGATGCATTGATAGCCCGTCAAGGCGAATTGCAAGAATTATTAGATCAAGCAGATGCTTGGAATTTAGATAATAAATTAGAACGTGCGATGGATGCACTTCGTTGTCCTCCAGAGGATGCTTTAGTGAAAAATCTTTCCGGAGGAGAACGTCGCAGGGTGGCTCTTTGTCGCCTATTGTTAAGACAACCCGACATCTTGTTATTGGATGAGCCTACCAACCATTTGGATGCAGAGTCTATTGACTGGTTGGAACAACATCTGCAGCAGTACAAAGGTACTGTTATTGCGATTACACACGACCGTTATTTTTTGGATCATGTAGCAGGTTGGATTCTAGAGTTGGATAGAGGGGAGGGTATCCCATGGAAAGGAAATTATTCATCTTGGTTAGAGCAAAAGACAAAACGTCTTGAACAAGAAGAAAAGCAAGCAAGTAAACGACGTAAAACGTTGGAGCGAGAGTTGGAGTGGGTTCGAATGGCTCCGAAAGCTCGTCAAGCTAAAGGTAAGGCGCGTTTGAATGCATACGATCAATTGTTGAATGAAGATCAGAAAGAGAGAGAAGAAAAATTAGAAATATTTATTCCGAATGGACCTCGTTTGGGTACTAAGGTAATTGAAGCAAAAGGAGTTAAAAAAGCCTTTGGAGATAGATTGTTGTTTGATGATTTGAATTTTGTGTTGCCTCAGAATGGGATTGTTGGAATTATTGGACCGAATGGTGCCGGAAAAACGACTTTATTCCGAATGATTATGGGATTAGAAAGTGTAGATGGAGGAACATTCGAGGTGGGTGAAACTGTAAAAGTGGGTTATGCCGATCAGTCGCATAAAGACATTGATCCGGATAAAACCGTATATCAAGTTATTTCACAAGGCTCAGAGTTAATTCGTATGGGTGGGAAAGATGTTAATGCACGCGCTTATCTTTCACGATTTAATTTTACAGGAGGAGATCAAGAGAAAAAATGTGGAGTGTTATCCGGAGGAGAGAGAAACCGATTACATTTGGCATTAACTTTGAAATCAGATGCAAATGTCTTGCTTTTGGATGAGCCTACCAATGATATTGATGTAAACACTTTGCGTGCGTTGGAAGAGGGCTTGACCAACTTTGCTGGATGCGCAGTGGTTATTTCTCATGACCGTTGGTTCTTAGATCGTATTTGTACCCATATTTTGGCGTATGAAGGTGATTCAAACGTCTATTTCTATCAGGGATCATATTCGGAATACGAAGAGCATAAAAAATCACGATTGGGTGATGTTGCCCCTAAGCGAATCCGTTATAGAAAATTGATGGAATAGTTGGGTGTTCTGATCGTTTCAATATATTAACGTGAGTTAGATATAAGGTAACTTCTATAAATTACGACTTTTGTTTTTAAATGCAATAAATTCTATTTACCATTAGAAATTTAAAGTGTTTACTCGAAATAAATTCGAAAATTCAACCGAATGAATATATAGAACTTACCATAAATATTATATTTAACTCACGTTAAATCGTTTCGAACTCAATTTAACGAATATACCAATTGTGTCGTTAGAAATTTGTTGCAGCATATTACCATAGAGAGAATCAAAACTAAAAAAGTTCGATATAAAGTTGAGATATAAAAGAATTCGGAGAATAATTTGTTTTGTTTGTAATTCCTTTTTTATATCCTAAATTTCGTTTTATGTTAAATATTTTTACAAATGGAATGTTTTTTGGCTAATTTTTATTATTTTAGCGCCCAAATTTTGAAATTAGTAATCAATAAAATACGTTATGAGTAGTAAGCCAAAAACTAAAGGATTGTGGAAAATCAACACACTCTTGTCCATTGCAGGAAAAATTCAATGGATGAAATTGGATAAAGCTTCAAAAAATTGTAAAAAAGCGCAAGAAAAGACACTTCGTCAAATATTGGAATATGCAAAAGATTCTGTTTATGGAAAAGAGCATAATTTTGCGAAGATTTTAGAAGCAAAAACAGCAGACGAATTATTTAAACGTTATCAGGAAAATGTAAAATCGAATGATTATGAGGATTTTCGTCCGTATGTAGAGCGTCATAAGAACGGGGAGTCGGATGTGCTTTTCCCAGGAAAACCCAAAATGTATGCAACTACTTCAGGAACAACAAGTGAGCCTAAGTGGATTCCTATTACCAATGAATATTATTCGAATGTTTATAGTAAGATGACCAAAGTTTGGTTGTATTCTTTTATTAAGAATCGTCCAAAAGTATTTGAAGGTCCTATTGTTTCGATAGTTGGAAAGGCAATAGAAGGTGCAGCTCCGGATGGAACAGTTTTTGGTTCTGTATCAGGAGTAACACAACGAGATTGTCCGGAATTTATCAAGGTGATTTACACTGCACCGGCAGACGTATTCTCGATTTCGGATTATAAAGCTCGCTATTATGCAATTATGCGTTTAGGAATTGAGCATAATGTTCATTTGGTAGTTACTGCCAATCCTTCTACTATTGTTGAAATGCAAAAGAATGTAAATGAGTTTTTTGATGATTATGTGGATGATATTGAAAAAGGAACAATTAGTAGAAAGGTAGATATTCCAGAAGATATCAGACAAAATATCATTAAAGCGAAGAACTTGAAACCTAATCCGGAACGTGCGAAGGAGTTGAGGGATTTGAAAGCAAAATATGGAACAGTTCTTCCAAAGCATTATTGGCCGGATATGCAAATTTTGAATACATGGAAGTGTGGTAATACCAAGTTTTATTTGGATAAATTTAAAGATTCGTTCCCATCTCAAATGATGCATCAAGAGTTTAGTTATTTCTCTTCTGAATGTCGTGCAGGTTTGGTTTTGGATGAGACAAATGGAACAGTATTGTTTCCTCATATGCACTATTTTGAGTTTGTTGAGAAGAGTGACCTTGAGAGTGAAAATCCTAAATTCTTACAGTTGCATGAGTTAGAGATAGGAAAGCAATATTGTCCTTATGTTACCACATGGGCCGGTTTGTATCGTTATACAATGAGTGATTTGTTAGAGGTTGAAGGTTTTTATGGAACAATTCCAAAGGTACACATGGTGCAAAAAATCAATGGAATTGTTACTATGACAGGAGAAAAATTGCATGAGACTCAATTTACCAAAGCGGTGGAGGAGACAGCAAAAGAGTTAAATATGCCGGTTAAATTCTTTATCGGTTTTGCTGATATGAGCGTTTCAGCTTATCGTTTCTATTATGAGTTTGAAAACGAAAATATGTCTCAAGAAGAGGCTGAGAAATTCACGAAAGTGGTTGATGCAAAATTGAAAAAATGCAATATGGAGTATGAAGCAAAACGTGATTCGTTGCGTGTTCATGATCCATATACTCATATGTTGGTTTCTGAATCTTTCGAGAAATTTAAAGCACGTTGTATAGATGAAGGAGCTCGTGATGGTCAGTTTAAATTGAACTTGCTGCTTCAGGATGAGGCTCGTCATGCTAAATTTAAAGATTTGGTAAAAAAGTAATTGTAGTAAGTAGAGATGAACGTTGACTTTAAGGGGATTAAGGCTGTTGTTTTTGACTTTGATGGAACATTGTATAACAATAAGCGTTTCCCGTTTTGGTTTGTTTTGGCAAACTTATTTGAGATTTTTCTTATGAAAAAAGAACGCTCAATTCGTAAAGAGATGATGGGGATTGATTTGAATACGAGAGAGGATTTTGAAAAAGAGTTCTATGGGCGTTTGGCAAAAGCAAGAAATAGTTCTTTTGATTCGGCAAAAGAGTGGTATGAAAATGTTTTTATGGCACGTTTTATATCTGTTTTGGAAAAACATTATTTTGCTCATGAAAAAGTGGAAGATGTTTTTGCAAAGTTTGAGTCAAAGGGTATTTTGACGGCAGTTTATTCGGATTATCCAATGCTTCCGCAACGAATGAGAGCTGTGGGATTGCCGGAAAATTTGACTACTCGTTGTTGGTGTGCGCCTACAATGGGGGCTTTTAAACCGGCACGAAGACCAATGCTTGAAATCGCTCAGGCGTTAGGTGTCTCTTGCGAAGAGATTCTAATGGTGGGAGATAGGGGAGATACTGATGGTGAGTCTGCATTTTCTTGCGGGGCAAAGTTTGTCAGGATTAAGAAAAATGATAAGGTTACAGATGATGTAAACTATCCTTTTTTGTTTTGGAATGAGTTTGCAAAACAAGTTATGATGATGTAATCGAAATATTGGTTACTTTAAGTATAAAGTGAGACTATGTCGGTTAAATTTAGATATGGTCTCACTTTTTATTTTAACTATTTTGCAGTGAAAGCAATATAGATAATTCTCCTTTTTTTGAACAACAATCTATTCGAAATAAATTCAAAAGTTCTGCGAAATGAATTTATAGAACCTGCCATAAGTAATTATTTCTTCAGTTTGTCTTTTCACACTTTTTATTGTTTTTATACTATCTGTTTTCTCGGTTTTAGAAATTTATTTCACCCTCCATTGGTTTCATTAAATCAAAAATTTGATGCGCTTATCGTGTATTTCCTATAAATGCGCATCGTATTTCGTTATTTTGTCGTATATTTGCAAAATATTGAAAAGAAATGCACTGATATGGAATTGAAGATTTTTAGGTTCAATCAGTTACAAGTTAATACGTACTTGCTAATAGATGAGGAAACTCGGGATGCAATTATTATAGATCCCGGTTGTCAATCTATGGAGGAGCGAATGATGTTGAAAGAGTATATAGAATCCAATAATATTCATTTGGTGAGGTTGCTGAATACCCATTTGCATTTTGATCATGTGTATGGGAATCGCTTTGTTCAAGAGACCTTTGGTATAGGAGCAGAAGGGTCTAAAGAGGATATATTTTTCTTGAATCACTATACAGATTTATTGGCATTATTTGATATGCCATTGGATGATGATGCTTTGCCTCTTTCAAATAAATTGAAGGAGGGGGATGTTGTTTCGGTAGGGGATATTCATTTGAAAGTATTGCATGTTCCTGGGCATTCTCCGGGCAGTTTGGCGTTTTATGATGAGGCTTCTAAATGCGCCTTTATTGGAGATACTATTTTGGAGGGAGAAGTAGGAAGGACTGATTTGCACAGAGGAAATTATGATACATTAATCAAGAGTATTACAGAGAAGATTATGTCTTTGCCTGATGATACTGCACTTTATAGTGGACATGGTGATGCCTCTACTGTTTGGGAAGAGAGATTGAATAATCCTCATTTGAAAATTTGTAAGAAAGAGATTTAAAATATTATAATTATGGCACAATCTTGTTTTGAGAATAAAAGATATAAAATGATGAAAGTAAAGGAGGGAGTCTATGTTCCTGATGTGGAAAATACTTTCCCGGAGGACAACCCTTTTTATCATCGTTTAAAGTATGACTTTATTTATGATCATGTGTTTGATGAAAATTATCCGTATATAGATAATTCTTTCAAAGCAAGGTTTTCCCGTTTTTTTGGTCGAATCAGAGCCTTTGGTGTTTGTTTTTGGGTTAATCCATTGATTTTTGGACTTCGAATTAAAAATAGAGAGGTTTTAAAAAAACATAGAGAAGCCTTGAAAAATGGAGCTGTGACAGTTGCTAATCATGCTTATCGTTGGGATTTTCTTGCGGTATGGCAAGCTTCAGGACAGTCCAATTTGTGGTTCCCTGGTTGGGGCGAGAATTTTAATACTTATGAGCGTGATAATATGCGTGCTGCATGTGGTATTCCAGTGCCTACCAGTATGTCGGGATTGAAAAAATTTAATGAGGCTTTTGACTCTTTGCATGAGCAAAAAAAATGGATTCATGTCTTTCCGGAAGAGTGCCGTTGGGATTTTTATAAGCCTATACGCCCATTCCGAAAAGGCGCTTTTACATTCTCTTACAAATACAAAATTCCAATTGTTCCAATGGTGATTACCTATCGAGAAAGGACGGGTTTTTATAAGTTGTTTAACAAAAATATGCCATTGTTTACGATAACAGTAGGAGAACCGATTTTCCCAAATTTAGATTTGCCACGTAAGGATTCGGTTGATGAGTTGAGGGATCGAGTGCATGCTAAAATGGTGGAGATGGCCGGAATTACAGAAAATCCGTGGCCAAGTGTATTGCCAAATGATAATGGATAACTATCCGAAATATAATTAAAGGTTGTTTCTGTAAATTATGTCGAGATGAATCCCAAAGCATCCGAAATAAGGTTTATGATTAAAAAAGAAAATCGTAATTTATAGAAGTTGCCTAAATTGATTAACGATTAATGCTATTATAATGAGTATTTTAGAATTGAGCGAACAAGAGATTCTTCGTAGAGAGAGTTTAAAAAGCCTAAAAGCGATGGGGATTGAGCCCTACCCGGCTGCAGAATATGTTGTGAATGCCTATTCTACAGATATTAAAAGTGAATTCCAAGATGATGCACCGCAAAGAGAAGTGACTGTTGCCGGTCGAATCATGACGAGACGTATCATGGGGAAGGCTTCTTTTATGGAGTTGCAAGATAGTAAAGGACGTATCCAAATCTATATTTCACGTGACGAAATTTGTCCGGACGAAAATAAAGATATGTACAATGTCGTTTTTAAAAAATTATTGGACATTGGTGATTTCATTGGAATTAAAGGATATGTATTTAGAACCCAAATGGGTGAAATCTCTGTTCATGCTTCAGAGATAACTGTGCTTAGTAAATCATTACGCCCTCTTCCTATTGTTAAATACAAAGATGGTGTTGCCTATGACTCATTCGATGATCCCGAGTTAAGATACCGTCAACGTTATGTTGATTTGGTGGTGAATGAAGGTGTGAAAGAGGTATTCCTTAAAAGATCGAAAATAATCAAATCTTTGAGAGATCAGTTGGATGAGGCAGGTTATACAGAGGTGGAAACACCTATTTTACAGTCGTTGGCAGGAGGTGCCGCAGCTCGTCCGTTTATCACTCATCATAATACCTTGGATGTTGATTTATATCTTCGTATTGCAACCGAATTATATTTGAAACGATTGATTGTTGGAGGTTTTGAAGGGGTTTATGAAATCGGTAAAAACTTCAGAAATGAGGGTATGGACAAGACTCATAATCCAGAGTTTACTTGTATGGAATTATATGTTCAATACAAAGATTACAATTGGATGATGAGTTTTACTGAAAAATTGTTGGAAAAGATTTGTTTTGAAGTAAATGGTTGTTATGAAACAACGATTGGGGAAAATGTAATCAGTTTCAAAGCTCCATTTAAGAGAATCTCTATTTTGGATTCTATCAAAGAAAAAACAGGATATGATTTGGATGGAAAATCTGAAGATGAGATTCGTGCTATCTGTAAAGAGTTGAAATTGGAAGTGGATGAAACGATGGGTAAAGGAAAGATGATTGATGAGATTTTTGGCGAGTTCTGTGAAGGGTCATATATTCAACCCACTTTCATAACCGATTATCCGGTAGAGATGTCTCCGTTGACAAAGATGCATCGTTCAAAAGCAGGATTAACCGAGCGTTTTGAGTTGATGGTTAATGGAAAAGAGTTGGCGAATGCTTATTCTGAGTTGAATGATCCTATTGATCAAATGGAACGTTTCCAAGAGCAGTTGAGACTTTCCGAAAAAGGAGATGACGAGGCTATGTTTATCGATTATGATTTTGTGCGATCTTTGGAGTATGGAATGCCTCCTACCGCAGGAATTGGTATCGGTATTGACCGTTTGGTAATGTTGCTTACCGGAAAAACTACGATTCAAGAAGTATTGTTCTTCCCTCAAATGCGTCCGGAAAAAAAAGCGAAAGCGAATGAAGAACAGGAAGAGAGTGAAAACGAATAAATTTTATTATGGTGAATGCGCCTAAAATAGCTGTGATGGGAGGTGGTAGTTGGGCCACTGCAATTGCTAAAATTTGTTTGGCTAATCGTGATCGACGTATTGGTTGGTATATGCGTCGTAAGGAGCAGATAAATGAATTTAAACAGTTGGGTCGAAATCCTTCTTACTTGCCTGCTGCTCAGTTTGATGTTGATAGAATTGACTTTTCTGCAAATATTAATGAGGTAGTTAAAAATTCGGATATATTGATTTTTGTAACACCGTCTCCTTTTTTAAAGCAACATTTGAAGAAATTGCGTGTTTCTTTAAAAAATAAACTGATAGTTTCTGCCATCAAAGGAATTGTACCGGAGGATAATTTGGTTGTTTCAGAGTATTTTCATAAAGTGTATGACGTGCCATTGGAAAATTTAATGGTAATCTCAGGACCTTCCCATGCAGAGGAGGTGGCTATGGACAGATTGTCCTACTTGACCATTGGCGGCTTTTCCAGAGAAAATTCAAAAATGTTGGCTGATATGCTTCGTTGTAACTATGTGAAAACGGCTGTTGTTGACGATGTTTTTGGTTTGGAGTATGCATCGGTTCTGAAAAATGTTTATGCCATTGCAGCAGGTATTTGTCATGGCTTAAAGTATGGAGATAATTTTCAGGCTGTTTTGGTTTCGAATGCTATCCAGGAGATGAATCGTTTCTTGAACATTGTTAATGAGAAACAACGAAATATCAATGAATCTGCTTATCTTGGAGATCTTTTGGTTACTGCATACTCTAAATTTAGTAGAAACAGAACTTTCGGAACGATGATTGGTAAGGGGTATTCTGTAAAGACCGCACAATTGGAGATGGAGATGATTGCGGAGGGATATTATGGAACGAAGTGTATTTATGAGATTAATAAGGATTATCAAGTGAATATGCCGATTTTGAATGCTGTGTATAATATCCTTTATGGAAAAATTTCTCCAGCCATTGAAATAAAGGTTCTGACCGATTTGATTCGATAACCCTTCAGGTTTAATATCGAACAGAGGGGGAAAATGATTGAAGAACAACTATATGTAAATTCTATAAATTACTATTTTTGTTTTAGACTTAATATTTTTTTGGATGCTTTTGAATTCATTTTATTTATCCTGCTTCTATTCATTCTGTTACGATGCTCGCATCGTTCCTTTTTAATAGAAACAACCAAAACAAAATGCTCTTCAAAATCATCTCGACCTAATTTTTAGAACTTACCTTATGGTTAGCTATTAATAACGAATAAAAGAATAAAAATGGAAAACATGAAATTGAACATTGAGAATGCATTCGCTTGCGAGGGTTTGTATGTCTCAAAGCAAGGCGTTAGCGCGTATGATTCAAAAGTAAAAGAGTGCATTAAAATGTTGCATGATGGATCTGGGAAAGGAAATGATTTCTTAGGATGGTTAACATTGCCGGGATCTATTACAGAAGCGTTTATGGACGAAATCATTGCAACAGCCAATGACTTAAGATCGCGTTGTGATGTTGTTGTTGTTGCCGGTATCGGTGGTTCATACTTGGGTGCACGTGCGGTTATTGATGCATTGTCTAACTCGTTCGCTGCTTATCAAAAAAGCAAGAAGAATCCGGCAATCGTTTATGCAGGAAACAATATCAGTGAAGATTATTTGGCAGAATTATCAGCATTTTTGAAGAGAAAACAATTTGGTATCATCAATATTTCTAAGTCGGGAACAACTACAGAAACAGCGTTGGCATTCCGTTTGCTAAAGACTCAATTGGAAGAGCAAGTAGGAAAAGAGGAAGCTCAAAAACGTATTGTAGCTGTTACAGATGCAGCAAAAGGAGCTTTGCGTAAATTAGCAACACAAGAAGGATACAAAACATTTGTAATTCCAGACAATGTAGGTGGTCGTTTTTCTGTGTTGACTCCGGTAGGTTTGTTGCCTATTGCTGTAGCAGGATTCGATATTAAGAAATTGGTAGCCGGTGCTGCTAAAATGCAAGAGATGTGCGGTGTGGATGTTCCATTTGCGAAAAACCCTGCAGCTGTTTATGCAGCAGTTCGTAATGAGTTGTATCAAAAAGGTAAAAAGATTGAGATTTTGGTTAATTATCACCCTAAATTACATTATATTGGAGAGTGGTGGAAACAATTGTATGGTGAGTCAGAAGGAAAAGAATTTAAAGGAATTTTCCCTGCTGCTGTAGATTATTCTACTGATTTGCACTCAATGGGACAATGGGTACAAGAGGGTGAACGTACAATTTTTGAAACAGTTATTTCCATCAAACGTCCTAACAAGAAGATGATTGTTCCGGAAGATAAAGAAAATTTGGACGGTTTGAATTTCTTGGCGGGTAAACGTGTTGATGAGGTGAATAAAATGGCTGAATTAGGTGTTGTTTTGGCGCATATTGATGGTCAAGTACCTAATTTACATATTAATTTGCCATCTTTGAACGAGTATTACATCGGTCAATTATTCTACTTCTTCGAGAAAGCTTGTGGTATCAGTGGTTATTTGTTGGGTGTAAATCCATTCAACCAACCAGGTGTTGAGGCTTACAAGAAAAATATGTTTGCGTTGTTAGGAAAACCTGGTTACGAAGAGGAAACAAAAGCAATTCAAGCAAGAATTAATAAATAATTAGAGGAGATAAAAGGTTGTGTCGTTATATTGGCACAACCTTTTTCCTTTTGTTAGAAATTGCTTGAAAGTTGTTGAATTCGTAAACGAAACAAATTATGGAATCATTAGATATTATTCAATGGTGTTTGGATAATTTGAATTATTGGACTGTGGCTATTTTAATGGCCATAGAGAGTTCGTTTATACCATTCCCATCTGAAATAGTTGTACCTCCTGCTGCATACAAAGCGGCTGCCGGGGAGTTGAATGTTGTTGGAGTTGTTTTGTCGGCTTCTTTTGGAGCGTTAATTGGAGCATTGGTTAATTATATGTTAGCCTACTATTTAGGACGTCCTGTGATTTATAAATTTGCAGAGAGTCGATTGGGTAGAGCTTGTCTTCTTTCTCAAGAGAAGATAGAGTATTCGGAGAAATACTTTTTGGAACACGGTATCTCTTCAACATTAATTGGTCGTTTGGTGCCGGCTGTCAGACAATTGATTTCTATTCCGGCCGGATTGGCGAAGATGAAAATGCCGGTTTTCTTATTTTATACCTTTTTAGGAGCAACCCTTTGGAACATTATTTTGGCTACCATTGGTTATGTGTTGCATAGCATAGTTCCTCCTGAGATGTTGTCTAGTGCTATTCAAGAGTATAAACCCTATCTATTTTGGGGCGGAGTAGCAATCTTTTGTATCTTTGTTATCTACTTGGTACTTTCATCCCGAAAAAAGAAATAGAAAAGTTTTTCTGACGGGAAAGAAAAAGAACAATCAGTTCGTGGATAAAATAATTATAATTACTATAAACAGATTTAAAATGAGAAAGAAATTAACTTTACTTGCAGCAACTCTTTTCATGATTATTGGAGTTGTTTCATGTGATTCGAAAAAGGAGGTAGCATCCAATGTCGTAGAAGAGCAAGCTACTTACACTTTTTCGTCATTAAATCAAGATTCTATCGCTTTGTTACCCCCATCAACTGCTTTGGGTGTAGATGTAATGGAGGCATTGGCTTCCAGAAGAACAGAGCGAGCATTTTCTAACAACGATTTGTCTGATCAACAAATTTCTGATTTGCTTTGGGCTGCGAATGGTGTAAATCGAGTAGAGGATGGAAAACGTACAGCGCCATCTGCTCGTAATGCGCAAGAGATTGATGTTTATTTATTTACTTCAGCTGCAATTTATCGTTATGAGGCATCCTCTCACTCTTTGAAATTGGTGAAAGAGGGGGATTATCGTACTTCGGCTGGTACTCAACCATTCTATGCAGCGGCTTCTGTTGCTATCTCTTTGGTGGTTGATTTTGATAAGATGGAGGGCTTTGATGATGAGGCTAAAGCTTTCTATTCTGCAACTGATGTTGGTTATGTAAGTCAGAATATTTATCTCTATTGTGCGGCAAAGAACTTAGCAACGGTTGTTTGCGGAAGTGTTGATAGAGAACTTGTTGCCGGTTTATTGGGAATTAAAAACGGAAAGGTTTTGTTATCCCATGCTATCGGAACGTTATAGGAATTATTAGGAATTAGGAGTTAGAAATTGGTATCGCTTTTATTGAGCAATCTGCTAAAATAAATTTGCATACAGTCCTAACTCCTAATTCCTTTTTCAATAATCTGTTTGAGGCTACGATATATTTTCGTGTGGTAAGTTCTATAAGTTAGCACGAGATAAAATTGAATTTATTTGTGCTATACTTCTTATATTTACTTAGTTACGATCTTTATGTCGCTTCTTTATAAATATAAACGTTCTAACTCAAATACTCTTTAAAATCATCTCGACCTAATTTATAGAACCCTCCCTTATAGAATTTGTCAAATACCGAAATACACTTCCTGTTTTATTAAAAATCTACTATGTCAAAAAAATAGTTGTTATAAGTTTTGTAAAAATAATTCTTTTTGTTATATTTGTCTATAGTCAACACCTGTAAATTGGTTAAAATGGTTTTGAGTTTGTAGAAGGAAATTTCAACATTCGATTTATAGGTTGTTTGCTGTGATTTTTAGTAATAATAACGAATTTCAATGAAAGTAGTGTTTAATAATATATTTATGGGAGTAGTGAGATTTTTAGGGTTCTTTTTATTCCTATTTATTGTTTCTTGTTCAACGCAAAAGAACATTGCCTATCTGCAAGATGCAGGTATGGATTCGGCAGTGGTGGTTCAGGAGTTGTATGATGCGCGAATAAAACCGAAAGATTTATTGACGATTACTGTTAATACTTTCGATAGAGAAGCATCAGTCCCTTTTAATTTGATGTATCCGTCCGGCTCTGCTTCTCCATCTGTCAGTACCAATGGAGAAAATTCATTGCAAAAATATTTGGTGGATAATGAAGGATCTATTGATTTTCCGGTTTTAGGAAAGATAAAGGTGGCAGATATGACAAAAAATCAGGTTGAGGCCTATTTAAAAGAGCAGTTGCGTCCTTATTTGAAGGAAGAGCCTTTGATTAACGTTCGTATGGTGAATTATAAAATATCTGTCTTGGGCGAGGTGAATCGTCCGAATACCTATACGATAACGAATGAGAAAGTGAATGTTTTGGAAGCTTTGGCTTTAGCCGGAGATTTGACGATTTATGGAAAGAGAGACAATGTAAAATTAATGCGTGAGTCGGTCGATGGGAAAAGGGAGGTTGTTATTTTAGATTTAACGGATAAAAATTTAATTCATTCGCCTTATTTCTATTTGCAACAAAATGATGTGTTGTATGTGGAACCGAATAAGACAAGAATGCGTAATAGTAAATATAGTGCACTGACGGGTCAGATATTATCCGGTGTGACTGCGGCAGTGTCGGTGGCTAGTTTGATTGTAACAATCATTGCTGCTTCTGGCGATTAAAGGAAGGAGGTTCGTATGAATAAAAATGAGGAAGGTATTGATGTAAAGGATTTACTATATCACTTTTTGTCCAACTGGAGAGTTTTTGTAATCTCTATTGTGGTTTGTTTGGCTGTTGCATGTATCTATATCTATTATGCGATGCCAACCTATCGTGTTACTGCGTCTGTAATGGTTCGAGATGAGAAACGTGGAGGAGATTTTATAACTGAACTTTCTGTCTTTGAGGATATTAACGCACTTGCAAAGTCGGCAACGGATAATGAGGTGGAAATTCTACGCTCTAAATCGTTGGCTCGTCGTGCGGTGCAGGAGTTAGGTTTATACAAAAGTTATGAGGGAAAACGTGGTCTTCGTACTTTTGATTTGTATGGAAAGTCTCCGGTGATTTTGAGAGATTCTCTTTTCTTGCTTCAAGAGTTGACTCAACCCTATATTTTTGAACTAGATTTGAGTGACCCGGAAGAGATGGATTTGCTTCTTTTTTGCGGTGAAGAACAATTGATTGATACCACTTTTTCTTCTTTCCCTTTGGTGGTGCATACTCCATTGGGTCCGTTGGAATTGGATAAGGATATGGAGTGTCAGTTGAGCGAGTGTAAAAAGATGATTGTTAAGTTGCAATCGCCAATGTCTGTGGCTCGTTTTTATTCTCAAAATCTGACAGTGATGCCTTTTAGTAAGACAACTTCTGTAATCAATTTGAAGTTTGTTACCACCAATAAAGAACGTGGGATTAAATTCTTGGATGGATTGGTTTCTATTTACAATAAAATGGCTATTGATGAGAAAAACGAATCGGGTCTGAAAACTGCTATTTTTATTGAAGAGCGAATCAAGATGCTTCAAGATGAATTGGGGGTGACCGAAAAGGATTTGGAAGAGTACAAAAGAAAAGAGGGGTTGACCGATGTTTTCTCGAATGCTGATTTATCTTTGGCAAAAAGTGCTGAATATGAGCAGAAACGTGTGGATAATGAGACGCAGTTGAAATTGGTGCTTTTCTTGAAAGAGTATTTGAACAATGAACAAAATAGGGGAATGGTAATCCCTTCTAATGTTGGTTTGACAGATCGTGGATTGGTGGAGCAAATTAATCTTTATAACAAAATGTTATTAGAGAGAAATCGTTTGATGCAAACTACTTCTGAGCATAATCCGGTGGTGGTGCAATTGACCAGTCAGATCAATGGCTTGTACGACAATGTGCTTACTTTGGTGGATAATGTAGAGTCTGGGTTGAAGATTTCACAAGCCGACTTAAAGCAGCAATTGGATAAATATCGCGGTAAAATTTATAATGTACCAACACAACAACGTCTGTTTGAGGAGATTGAGCGTCAACGACACATTCAACAACAACTCTTTTTGATGTTGTTGGAGAAGAGAGAAGAGAATGCATTGGCAATGGCTGCAACGGTTAATAAAGCGAAGGTTGTGGATGAGAGTATGGCAGATGCGTTGCCAATTGCGCCAAAGAAGTCTATTATCCTCTTCTTTGCTTTCGTTATTGCTGTTGCTGTTTCTGTGGTATATGTTCTGTTGAAAAGGTATTTCTCTATCTATATTAAAAATTCTAATGCTATTGAGAAGGAGAATTTAACCTCTCTTCCATTGTTGGTAGAGGTTCCCTATTTTTCCGAAGAGTATATTCCTGAGTCTAATTTAGATTCGCTTCGGAAAGAGGTATTCCGTATGCTTCGAACAAATATTCAGTTCTTGTTGAAGGATAAAGAGCAGAAGGTGATACTCTTCTCTTCTTATTCTTCCGGTGAAGGTAAGACCTTTATTACTGCCAATACGGCTATCTCTTTTGCCTCCTTGGGGAAGAAAGTGGTGACGATTGGAGCCGATATTCGTAATCCACATCTGAAAGATTTTTTCTGTAACGAGGTTAAGGTTGGGTTGTCTAATTTCTTGGCTCATTCGGATGTTCGATGCGAGGATGTGATTATTCAAACGGAATATGAAAATTTGTGTGTGATACCATCCGGACCGATACCTCCGAATCCTACAGAGTTGTTATCTTCAGGACGTTTGGATGATTTGATTAGTTATCTTCGTTCAAATTTTGATTATATATTGATTGATTCTGCGCCACTTTCTTTGGTTTCTGATACCTTGGTTTTGGCGAGAGTGGCGGATATCAGTGCAATTGTTTTTCGTGCTAACTATTCCAATAAACATTGGTTTAAGTCAATCAATGCTTTGGTTGAAGAGGGGCGATTGCCAAAAACGTCGTTGGTGTTGAATGGTTTGTATGAGGAGAAGTTCTTACAGCGTATTTATGCTACTTATGGTTATGGCTATGGTAAGTATGAGTACAGATATATAAAAAGGGAGGATTAATGATAGGTTCTGTTCTTCATAATCATTATCGTGATTTGTAGAAGTTGCCTTATAATCTCTCTTAACCCTTTGTTTCGTTTGCAATTAATAATAAATCGTGGAGTTTGTCGGTGATGATTACTGTTACTGACGTCCGCGAAGCGTGCCCAGAATGTTCATAAGGCAGCTTCTATGAATTTTGCTTTTTTTATATTCTGCAAAATGAATTTTTAGAACTTGCCTTTAGATAAATTGTTATAAATTTTTTGATGAAAATAGCAGTTATTGGTCTTGGTTATGTCGGACTTCCTTTGGCTCGTCTCTTCTCTACGAAATATAAAACCATTGGTTTTGATGTGAATAAAGAGCGCGTGGATGCTCTGAATAGGGGAGTGGACGAAACACAAGAGGTGGATGAGGTGTTGTTACGAGAGGCTCTTGCTTCTAATCTTACTTTTACTACGTCTGAAGAGGAGATAAGGACGGCTGATTTCTATGTGGTGGCAGTTCCAACTCCGGTGGATCAAAATAATCGTCCTAATTTGCAACCTCTTCTCTCCGCTTCTGAAACAGTAGGACGGGTTCTTTCGAATGGTGATATTGTTGTTTATGAATCAACAGTTTATCCCGGTGTAACTGAAGAGGAATGTATTCCGGTAATAGAACGGATTTCCGGATTGGTTTTTAATCGAGACTTTTTTGTGGGATATTCGCCGGAACGAATCAATCCGGGCGATAAAGAACATACCGTCGAAAAGATTAAAAAGGTAACGTCGGGTTCTACACCGGAGATTGCAGATAGAATAGATGCCATCTACAATTCGGTTCTTCTCAATGGTACGCATAAAGCCTCTTCAATCCGTGTGGCGGAAGCTTCTAAAATCATTGAAAATGCTCAGAGGGATGTGAATATTGCCTTTGTAAATGAATTGGCAAGAATATTCAATGCCATGGGAATCGATACGAATGAGGTGATAGAGGCTGCCTCCAGCAAGTGGAATTTCATTCCGATGAAACCCGGTTTGGTGGGAGGACATTGCATCAGTGTGGATCCTTATTATCTGATACAGAAAGCGCAAGTGTATGGGGTATTGCCTCGTATCATGACCGATGCTCGCAGGTTGAATGATGGTATGGGGGATTATGTGGCACAGCAGGTCATTAAGTGCATGAACAAAAAGGGAGTTCTTGTAAAAGATGCCAAGGTGTTGATTTTGGGTTTTGCATTCAAAGAGAATTGCCCGGATGTCAGAAACACCAAGGTGATAGATATTTATCATACTTTTCGAGAATATACAGAGCACATTACGGTCTATGACCCAATGGTTAATCCGGATCGAGTTTTCAAGGAGTACAACATCGAGGTCTCTAACCATTTATCACAAGAATGTTATGATGTCATCATTTTGGCAGTTGCTCACAAAGAGAATTTAAATTTGGATTTAACTCGATACAAACATCAAAATACAGTGATTTATGATGTCAAAGGAGTGCTGGATAGAACGTTGGTAGATGGTAGGTTGTAGGTATTGTAAAAATATTTTATGTGTCTTATTTGTTATTTAGTTGAAGAATTTGTTTAAAGCAAAAACTTTATGGAACAAGATATGCTTAAAGATAAGGCAGAGTATTTGATGGCTTTAATTTCTAATTTTGCCAAGAATCATGGTTTAAATGTTTTTCAATCTTACAGATATGTCAAACGTTACGGAGGAATTGAATTGGTTGATGAGCATTATGAAATCATGCATACACTTAGTTTTGCAGAAGCATTGGATATGTTGGTTAATTATTTAAAGCGTCAAGGAGGTAAGATAGAATGATACTTTATCACGGAAGTAATGTACAGATAGAAAGGATAGAATTAGAAAAATCAAAGCCATTCAAAGATTTTGGTAGAGGTTTCTATTTATCTCCGGATAGACAACAAGCAGAAAAAATGGCGATTTTTCGCTCGAAAGTTTTAGGTAATGCTCCAATTGTAACTGAGTTTAGTTTTGATGAACGTAAACTTTATGATGGAACTCTTCGTTTTTTATCTTTTGACTCTTATACTGAAGAGTGGGCAAAGTTTGTTCTTAAAAACAGAGAAGAGTCGGATTCTTTTCAAGATGATTATGACGTTATATATGGTCCGATAGCCAATGATAGAATAGGGCTACAAATTCATAAATTGATGGAAAAAAGTATCGATATGCAAGAATTTTTACATCGTATTAAATATTTTAAAGGTGTTACATATCAATATTTTTTTGGAACGGATTGTGCCATCTCATATTTGAAAAAATTATGAATGAGATTGAGTGTATGATAGATGATGTTGCAGCAGAAATAGTCGTTTTGCTGATGACGAAAAGAAATATGTCTTTTTTAGAGGCAATTGATACAGTATATACATCGGATACTTATTCTAAACTTTGTGACATGGAGACAGGATTGTATTATCAAAGTCCTAAATATGTTTATTCTTTTCTTGAGCATGAACTTCTAACCGGTGTGATGGGGTGAGAAATATTTTTAGTTGAGAAGAGTATTAAGATTCAAGCAACCTGAAACCGAAGTTAGCAGATTCAGGATTCAAGATTCAAGATTCAAGATCCAAGTAACCTGAAACCAATGGTAGTAGATTCAGGATTCAAGATTCAGGATTCAAGTAACCTGAAACTTGAAACATGAAACCAGCGTTAATGATTCAATAAACATGTCGAAGGTAGGTAAGTTTGAAGATTTAATAATCTTTCAGATGGCTAGGAACTTGACAAAAGAGATATATCAAGCCACTAGTTTGAATCCATGGAAGTCTGACACAAGATTTGTTCAGCAGATTCATGCTTCCGTTGGGAGTATAATGGACAATATTGCAGAAGGATATGAGAGAGATGGGAATAAAGAATTCATACAATTTCTCTATATAGCTAAAGGTTCATGTGGTGAGGTTCGCTCACAAATCATTAGAGCGGCAGATGTGGGTTTTCTTGATAAAGAAAAGGCTACCCAACTTTACAATGATAGTTTAGAACTTAACAAAAGCATATCGGCCTTGATAAAAAGAATAAAATCGGCACCAATTGCAGGTACCAAGTTCAAATAATTGGATTCAGGATTCAAGAATACTGTAGCCTCTACTTGAAACCTGAAACCTGAAACGAGCGTCAGCAACCGATTCAGAATTCAAAGCAACAGCTACTTGAATCCTGAATCCTGAAACCTGAAACGCACGTCAGTGCTTAAAAAAAATGGGAGAAGAGTTAAATAAAAAAATAGTCACAGCCACCAAGTGGTCTTCCGTAACAGAGATAGCAGCCAAGTTGGTAGCACCGGTTACCACGATGCTTTTGGCGCGCATCTTGACTCCCGATGCTTTTGGCGTTTTGGTTACGGTGATGATGGTGATTAGTTTTGCTGAAATTTTCACCGATGCCGGATTTCAAAAGTTTTTGATACAGCATGAGTTTGAGAGTGATGAAGAGTTATACCAATCCACCAATGTTGCCTTTTGGACCAACTTAGTTTTCTCTTTATTGATATGGGGGGTGATAATCATTTTCTCACAACCGATAGCCAATTTAGTTGGAAGTCCAAATGAAAGCACAGAGATAGCAGTTGCAGGATGTTGCATACCCTTAGCAGCCTTTTCCAGCATTCAGATGGCTCTTTATAAAAGAGGGTTTGATTTTAAAACCCTGTTTTATGTTCGCATAGTAGGAGTTTTGATTCCTCTCTTTGTAACAGTACCATTAGCTCTCTATTTTAGAAATTGTTGGGCATTGATTCTGGGTGTGATTGCACAGAATTTCTCCAATGCTCTACTTCTTACTCTAAAATCACCGTGGAAACCCAATCGCTTTTATAGCTTTGCCAAATTAAAGGAGATGTTCTCTTTTAGTATGTGGTCTATGATTGAGTCGGTTTCTATTTGGTTGACATCATACGTAGATCTGTTTATTGTGGGAAGGATGTTATCTCCGCACTATTTAGGTTTGTATCGTACCTCCATAACTACGGTTGGGCAGATTAATTCTGTGGTGACATCCGCAACAACGCCAATTCTTTACTCATCCTTGTCGAGATTGCAGAATGACCCGGAGGAGTTTAAGAGTATGTTTTTCAAATTTCAGAAGTTGGTGGGGATGCTGGTAATTCCTTTGGGCATGATTATTTATCTGTTTAGAGATTTTATCACAGCCATCTTATTAGGACCTCAGTGGGCAGAAGCTGCCTATTTTATTGGGTTGTGGGGGGTGACGGGAGCTTTAACCATCGTTTTTTCTCATTATAGTAGTGAGTTGTATAGAGCATTGGGGAAACCAAAGATGTCGGTATTGGGACAGACATTACATATATTATTTTTAGTACCAATGATCTATTATTTTATATCAGATGGATATGATACATTATGTTTGGTTAGAGCAATGCTTAGAGTTCAAGGCATTATCGTAAGTTTTATATTAGTTTATTATTTGACTAAAATTTCTTTTGTCCAAATGGTTAAGAATGTTTTTCCATCTATTTTAGCTACTATTACTTTCGCTTTTGTTTTGATTATTTTACCAGAAGCTAAAACTCTTGCGGAAAATATATTTTATTTTTTACTAAGTGTGTGTATATACATTTTTGTACTTTCTTTATTTGAAGTTGAAAGAGGGTACATTATAGATTTTTGTAAAAGATTGAAAAAATGATAAAGTCATCTACACTATTGCATTTATATACCCTTTTATGGAGTTTATATTTTTTGCAAGGTACTGTTTTTTCTCATTATGGAGGAGGAATGGCGCAAATGATTTTGGTTTTGCTTTTATTATTCTCCATCTATTGCTTTCTTTATGTAAATATAAACTACAATGTTAATTCCTATCTAAAGGCATTGAATCTATTAATTTTAATGTTTACAGTTTATGGGGTGATTCGTATTTTTCGAGGAGAGTCAATTATCATGGGACATAATTTAAGTGCGGTTATACCCTTTTATTATTTAAAAAATATTTATATATCTCTTTTACCCATTTATGTGTATTACCTTTTTGCTAAGATGGGGATTTTGGAGCAGAAGCACCTTCAATTATATCTCTATCTCTTTTTGATTTTGGTAACTTTTAGTTATATTCAAAATTACCAAAAAGCCTCTCGAAATACGGGGAGAGAGGAAATAACCAACAACTTGGGAATCCGTTTTATGACCTTGATTCCAATGCTCTTTTTTCTGGGAAAAAAAAGGTTGTTGCAATATGCCGCATTGGTTTATATTTTAACCTTTGTGGTGATGGGTATGAAGCGAGGGGCCATCTTGTTGGGAGCCATACTTGCCATCTATTTTCTATATCACTCGCTAAAAGAGGCTTCGCAAAGGGAAAAACTCTATCTTTTTTTGCTTTCTTTTGTTGCGTCAATTTTGATGTTTTTGGTCGTACAAGATTTAATGGCAAATAGTGCCTATTTTCAACGAAGAGTAGAGCAAACGTTAGAGGGTAATGCAAGTGGAAGGGATTCTATCTATTCTATGTTGTGGTATTCATTTTTAGAGAATGGTTCTTTGTTTCATTATTTGTTCGGATTTGGTGCAGATGCTACAATTCAATTTGCAGGGAATTATGCTCACAACGATTGGTTGGAACTATTGATTAACAATGGATTGTTTGGGGGGTGTTTGTATGCTTGGTATTGGCGGACGTTTTATAATATGGAGAAAAAAATTGAGGACGTCCAAATAAAAAAAGCTTCTGTAGCGTATTTTATAGCATTATTTATGTTGACACTCTATTCTATGTCGTATGCGAGTATGAATATTTTTACTACTATGGGGGTCGGCTATTGTGTGGCGAAAGCGAACTGAATAAAAATTTTAGTATTACATATTTTATTTAATTTTTAATGTCCAAGATTTCAACAGCCATAAATTTATTAAAAAGCAATCGAGGAGAATTTTGTGCTTCCCTATTGCAAAATTTGAGTTTTCTATTTCCGGATAAACTTTATCTCTCTCTCTTGTTTAGGTGTAAGATGGGGTATTGGATAGATTGGAAAAATCCTAAAACATTTTCGGAAAAATTGCAATGGTTAAAATTGTATAACCGGAAACCGGAATATACCACCATGGTAGATAAGTTTGCCGTGAAGGAATATGTGGCAAATCTTATTGGAGAGGAGTATATTATTCCTACGTTAGGAGTGTGGGATACTTCCGAAGAAATTGAGTGGGATAAATTGCCGGATCAATTTGTTTTGAAAACAACGCATGGAGGAGGAAGTTCAGGTGTGGTAATTTGTAAAGATAAGTCATCTTTCAATAGAATGGCTGCTATCGAGAAACTGAGGAAATCAATGAAAAGTTGTATTTATAAGTCTTATAGAGAATGGCCTTACAAAGATGTTAAGAAAAGGATTATTGCTGAGAAATATATGGGAGAGGAGAGTTTAGAAGATCTGATAGATTACAAGTTTTATTGCTTTGCTGGGCTCCCATTGTATTGTCAAGTAATTCGGGATAGAAGAAGTAATGAAACTATAGACTTTTATGATAGAATGTGGGAGCATATGTCATTTGTCGGACTTAATCCCACACATGATATCGATATTGTGAAAAATGGGTTGAAACCCGTTGCAAAACCCGCTAATTTAGAAGACATGTTTTCGATTTGTTCTAAGATTGGGAATCAAATTCCATTTGTTCGGATTGATTTATACTCTATTCAAGAGAAAGTTTATTTTGGAGAGATTACTTTTTATCCTGCAAGTGGATTGGGGGTATTTACACCAAAGGAGTGGAATGACAAGTTGGGTGATTTGATTTATTTACAAAAATAGTCAGATCTATGTCTTTATGTTATAAAATCTTACGCAAATCCTTGTTGATTGGTATGAAGTTGAGAATAAAATATATTTTGGTGAGTTAACATTCTTTCATTATGGAGGCTTAGTTCCATTTAAGCCTCAGGAATGGGATTATAAATTTGGTGATTTAATAGAATTGTAATTTCGGATGAAGTATTCTTATTCTGCTTTGCGCAAATCAGATCTTTTTCGCTATGATGGTGAGAAGAGTGAAATTACTCGTTTGTTTAGTTACTTTAGGAAATGCTAAACGACCCCAATTCGTTATTATTAATTCGGATGTTATTATAGGTTCTAATTGTAATATACACAAAGGTGTCACTACTGGAGAGGAAAACAATGGTGGGAGAATAGATGTGCCAACAATAGGTAATAATATCATTAAAAAATAAAGAAAAAGTATTGAAATGTTATACAATTGAAAAATTGTTTTATAAATATTTAGAACTTTGGTTAGCATAATGTTAAGATTTAATTGTTTAAAAAATAATAGGTTTTTACGAGGAATATGGAGATTATATATAGATTATTTTTCTGCTAAAAAAACGAAATTTGGTTATTATGGTCAAAATGTAAAAATAACACCTCCATATAGTTTTCACAAGAAAAATATATACATATACGATAATGTGGGAATAGGACCACGTAGTTTTATCTCAACCCCTAATGCGAAAGTTATAATTAAAGGTAATACTTCTATAGCGGAAGGATTGACTATTCATAGTGGAAACCATGCACGTGTTGTTGGTTGTTTTGTTTCTGACATAACAGATAATAGAAAGCCTAAAGGCTATGATAAAGATGTGGTTGTTGAAAAAGATGTGTGGATTGGTAGTAATGTTACAATATTGTCAGGTGTCGTAATAGGGAGGGGTAGTACAATTGCTGCAGGATCTGTAGTTAATAAGAATGTTCCTCCTTATTGTATTGTAGGTGGAGTTCCAGCCAAAGTTATAAAACTATATTGGACTATTGAAGAAATTTTGTATCATGAGTCTGTTTTATATTCAGAAGAAGAACGATTTACACAAGAAGAGTTGGAAGATATATATTCGAAATATGATTTAAAAAATTAATGTATTTTATGTCAATTTTCAAAGATAAAACTTTATTAATTACCGGGGGAACCGGTTCTTTTGGAAACGCAGTTTTGCGTCGTTTTCTAACAAGTGAAATTAAAGAAATCAGAATTTTTAGTAGAGACGAGAAAAAGCAAGATGATCTAAGGCATCATCTTCAAGCAAATTATCCGAATCATGTTTCTAAAGTTAAATTTTATATCGGTGATGTCAGAGATCGCTCTTCTGTGGATGTAGCTATGCGTGGTGTGGATTATGTTTTTTCTGCCGCAGCTTTGAAACAAGTGCCTTCTTGTGAGTTTTTTCCCATGGAGGCTACTCGAACTAATGTGATTGGAACTGAAAATGTTCTGCTTTCCGCCATTGCTCACAACGTAAGTCGGGTGGTGGTGCTATCTACTGATAAGGCTGCCTATCCAATCAATGCAATGGGAATCAGCAAAGCATTGATGGAAAAAGTGGCCATCGCGAAAGGTCGTGAATTGGGTGATGAGGCTAATACAGTTATTTGTTGCACTCGTTATGGTAATGTAATGGCTTCTCGTGGTTCGGTTATTCCTTTGTGGGTGGATCAAATGATGCAAGGAAATCCAATAACCATTACCGACCCTACCATGACTCGCTTTATGATGACTCTCGATGATGCTGTCGATTTGGTGATTTATGCATTCACTCATGCTAAAAATGGCGATTTGTTTGTTCAAAAAGCTCCGGCTGCTACTTTGGATGTGCTGGCAAAGGCCCTAAAAGAAATTTATGCAGGTATTGATGAAAAGTATGCAAACACAGATATAAAAGTGATTGGTACTCGTCATGGCGAAAAGTTGTATGAAACGCTCGTGACAAGAGAAGAAATGGCGAAAGCAATTGATATGGGTAATTATTACAGAATACCTTGCGATAACAGAGATTTAAATTACGATAAATTCTTTACGGAAGGTCGAGAAGAAATTACTCGTATTGAAGATTATCACAGTCATAATACGCATAGATTGTCTGTAGAAGAAATGAAACAATTATTGCTGAAGTTGAGATTTATTCAAGAGGATTTAGGTATGGTAGAGCGAGCTAAGTCTAAAGAGATTAGGAGCGAATAAAATTGAGCGAGAAGGTTTTGTTTATATAGTTTTTGTTGTATGAAGATATTGATAACCGGAGCAAAAGGATTTATCGGGAAAAATTTGGTTTCTCAACTTCGTAATATAGGGGAAGGGAAGGCAAATAATTATAAAATATCCGGTGAAGAGTTGACGATATTTGAATATGATGTCGATAGCGATATTCAAGAGTTGGATACCTATTGTAAGGAGGCTGATTTTGTTTTTCACCTGGCAGGTGTAAATCGTCCAAAGGATTCAAGAGAATTTATGCTTGGTAATTACGGTTCAACTTCTCAATTGCTTAATGCATTGAAGAGACATGAAAATCGATGCCCGGTGATGTTATCTTCTTCCATACAAGCTACTTTGGATAATCCTTACGGCGAATCAAAACGGGCAGGAGAGCAATTGATGTTTGATTATGCCAAGGAGACGGGAGCAAAGGTTTTGGTGTATCGTTTCCCTAATGTGTTTGGTAAATGGTGTCGTCCTAATTATAACAGTGTAATTGCTACTTTTTGTAATAATATAGCAAATGACTTGCCCATTCAAATCAACGATGCAAGTGTCAAATTGAACTTAGTCTATATTGATGATGTTGTTGATGAATTAATTGCAGCTTTATGTGGGGATGAGCATTATGAGGATAAATTTGGTTCTGTTAAACCGATTTATACTATTACGTTAGGGGAAATAGTTGACCTGTTGAGTTCATTCAAAAATATGCAACAAAATTTAGATATTCCGAATGTGAAAGATGGCTTCTCAAAAAAATTGTACTCAACTTATTTGTCCTATCTTTCGCCAAAGAAATTTCGCTACCCATTGAGGATGAACATTGATAATAGAGGCAGTTTTACAGAAATTATTCGATCCTCAATCAGTGGACAATTTTCAGTGAATATATCTAAACCCGGGATAACGAAAGGAGAACATTGGCATCAATCAAAAAATGAAAAGTTTGTAGTGGTAAGTGGGAAAGGATTGATACAAATGAGGAAAATAGAGAGTGATGAGATTTTTAATTTTTATGTTAGTGGAGAGAAAATTGAGGTAGTGGAGATGGTTCCCGGTTATACGCATAACATTATAAATTTATCAGATACAGAGGATTTAATCACCTTTATGTGGTGTAATGAATGTTTTGATGCAAATCGTCCGGATACTTTTTTTGAAAAGGTAAATAGTTAAAATGTAGATTATGGAGTTCAAAAATAATGGAAAATTAAAGTTGTTGATAATAGTAGGGACACGTCCTGAAATAATTAGATTAGCAGCTATCATAAAGAAATGTCGTCTCTATTTTGATACAATATTGGCGCATACCGGTCAAAATTATGATTACAATCTTAATGGAATCTTTTTCAAAGATTTGAATTTAGATGCCCCGGAAGTTTATTTGGATGCAGTTGGTGCCGATTTAGGTGAAACGATGGGGAATATTATTTCTTCAACCTATAAATTGATGGTAGAAATTCAGCCGGATGCTGTTTTGGTTTTAGGTGATACAAATTCGTGTTTAAGTGTTATCGGGGCAAAGCGTTTGCATATTCCGATTTTTCATATAGAGGCAGGAAATCGTTGTTTTGATGAGTGTTTGCCGGAAGAGACCAATCGAAGAATTGTCGATATAATCTCGGATGTAAATATGTGCTATTCTGAGCATGCACGAAGATATTTAAATGCATCAGGAGTAGCCAAAGAGCGAACATTTGTAGTAGGCTCTCCCATGGCAGAGGTATTGAGTGAGAATATAGCATCTATAGAATCCTCTGATGTACATAAGCGGTTAGGATTAGAAAAAGGGAGATATATATTGTTGTCAGCTCATCGCGAAGAGAATATTGACACAGAAGAGAATTTTATGTCGCTCTTTACATCCATTAATCAAATGGCCAAAAAGTATGATATGCCTATTTTGTATTCTTGTCATCCACGTAGTAAAAAACGATTGGAAGAGCGAAAATTCCTATTAGATAAGCGAGTTATACAGCACGAACCCTTAGGATTTCATGATTACAATTGCTTACAGATGCATGCTTTTGCAGTTGTTTCAGATAGTGGAACGTTACCGGAAGAGAGTTCCTATTTCACATCAATAGGAAAGCCGTTTCCGGCTGTTTGCATTCGGACAAGTACAGAACGTCCCGAGGCGTTAGATAAAGGAGTGTTTATTTTGGCAGGAATATCCGAACACTCATTATTGCAATCAATAGAAACGGCAGTGAGTATGGTAAAAAATGGAGATGATGGTATTGCAGTTCCCACTTACCAAGATGAAAATGTTTCCACCAAAGTGGTGAAAATTATTCAAAGTTATACGGGAGTGGTGAATAAAATGGTGTGGAGAAAGTGAGTAGATAATTCTATATTATTTCCGAGGATGAAAAATATTATCGTTTAGTTCATATACATCTTGTTCTGATTATATTTTGCATCTTGTATTATGCCTTTGCAATAGCAATGAGGGTGGTTAATGTATAGAGGAGTAGAGTTTAAAATTTAGAGTAATGAAAATACTATTACTTTCAGATTCGTTAGGTGCAGGAGGGGCTCAGAGACAATTATGTGGCCTTGCTGTTATGCTCAAAAATATCGGTTATGAGGTTAGTGTGATCTATTATCATGAAGATAATTTTTATAAGGACTATTTGGTTAAGAATGAAATTCCTAATAGATTGCTACAAGATTCAAAAGGTGTTATTAGTAGAATTTGTTCTGTTAGAAAATTTATAAAAGGTTATGGACCGAAATGGGTTATTGCATATCAGGAAACTCCATCATTGTTAGCATTACTAAGTCGTGTAAGTGGGATAAAATTCAGGCTTTTAGTTAGTGAAAGAAATTCCACGCAACGAGTAACATTAAAGGATAAAATAAGATTTTTTTTTTATAGATGGGCTGATTCTATTGTTCCCAATAGTTATACCCAAGAAAAATTTTTGATTAATCGTTATAAGTGGATGAGTAGAAAATTGACTACTATATCAAATTTTGTTGACTTGAATCATTTTAATTATATCGAAAAATATAGAAATAACGTTCCATTAATCATTATTGCAGCTTCTATTTGGCCTCCTAAAAATACGATAGGCTTTATTGAGGCAGTAAATATCTTAAAAATAAGAGATGTTAGATTTCGAGTAAAGTGGTATGGCTATTCATCCGCAAACCAAGAATATTTCAACGAAGCTATTTCTTTAATCAATCTGTATGGACTGAATGATTATATAGAGTTATTACCTAAAACAAAGGAGATAAATAAAGTCTATTCTGAGTGTGATTATTTTTGTCTTCCATCCTTTTATGAAGGTGTTCCCAATGTTATTGCAGAAGCAATGGCTACGGGACGACCAATAATTTGTAGCTCAGTCTGTGATAATACCCGTTTGGTGTTTGAAAGAGAAAATGGATTTCTTTTTAATCCGCATTGTCCGGGAAGTATAGCAACTGCAATAGAGTCTGCTTTAGAAATATCCGATACGCAATATCTTAAAATGTGTAAAAAAAGTAGAGATTTAGCTGAGAAGTTGTTGTCAGAACAATCTTTCTTAGAAAAATATATCGAAATATTAACAAAATAACAACTTTGTATTATGAAGGTACTTTTAGCTTCCCCATTTGGAGGAGTACATGGAGGGATTTCAAGATGGACTAGCCATATAAATAATTATTATAAAACATTACATGAGCCATTTTGTGAAATGGATATTTTGCCGATGGGTAGAAGTTCATTTATTAATATTAACACTAGTTTTTTCTATCGTATATTAGCTGCAATACGTGATTATCGTGTTATATTCAAAGAATATAGAAAGCGTTTGAAAATATATCAGTATGATATAATGCACTTAACATCAAGTGCATCGATTAGTTTGCTTAAAGATCTTTATATGCTTAAACTGGCTAAATCCAAGGGAATAAAAACAATTATTCATTTTCATTTTGGACGAATTCCGGATTTGTATAAAAAGCAAAATTGGGAATGGAAACTATTGACAAGAGTTGTTAAAAATGCGGATTTGACAATTGTGTTAGATAAATCATCTTATGAGACTCTTCTGTTGTGTGGATTTAAGAATGTCAGCATATTGCCTAATCCGGTTGCTCCTGAAGTTAATAAAATAGTTGCTTCCAACAAAGATGTGAATCGAGAAAGTAATACAATCCTTTTTACCGGACATGTGGTTAAGACAAAAGGCGTTTTTGAGTTAGTTGAGGCCTGCAATCAGCTACCTAATGTATCCCTCAAGTTAGTTGGATATATTGAAGATGATATGAAGATGTCATTAAATGAAAGGGCTAAATGTTGTCTTGAAATAATGGGAGAGATGTCGTATGAAGATGTTATTAAAGAGATGATGAAGTGTGATATTTTTGTTTTACCGACATATACCGAGGGGTTCCCGAATGTAATTCTGGAAAGTATGGCGGCAGGATGTGCAATTGTAGCTACGGATGTTGGTGCAATTCCAGAGATGTTAGGTGTTAATGACAAGAAAAGATATGCGCTAATTGTTAAACCAAAAGATGAAACTACATTAAAAGATGCTATAGAGTTATTGTTAACTGATGACAAATTAAAGTTGGAATTTAGAAGTAATGTATCACAGAGAGTAAATGAATTGTATTCCATCGATAAGGTGTGGGAACAGTTGTTTAATTTATGGGAATCCATATAGTGATAATGTAGTAGTCTAAAGTTGTTGGTTGGATAAATCTAGATTGTTAATATGTCAAGTCAAAGAATTGAATTTATTGACTTAGCAAAAGGAGTGTGTATAATACTGGTGGTTTTATCTCATTGCCATGTTAATATCCCTTTCCTCAATTACATAAGGATGCCATTATATTATCTTTTATCCGGCTTATTCTTTAAACAGTATGAGGGCTTTATTGGATTTACTATAAGGAAAGTAAATAAGATTCTGATCCCCTTTTTGTTCTTTTATACAGTAAGTTTCTTATTATATAAGGTTATTAGTATATATGCACCAGGCATAAAGATAAATTCGGCAGTTGAGCAGTTTTATTATTTGGATCCTCTATATTCTAGATTATGTTTTAATAATCCATTGTGGTTTTTGATGTCGTTATTTACAGTCAATATAATCTTTTATGTACTTCAGATTGCAAAATGCCGTAAATGGATTATTGGAGCATTTGCAATTATATGCGTAGTAGCATCACCCCTCCTGAAGCCATTTGAAATGCAGTTGCCTCTATATCTCTATAAGACAATCCACTTCTTTCCTTTCTTCTATTTAGGATATCTATTGAAGAAAAGCAATCTGCTGCTTGAATCAACTACTTTAAGTTTAAATAAGGAGATTGCGCTCACGATTATTTTAACCGTTCTATTTTTCGCTACAGCAATCATTGAAACACGTCAAACCTGGGCTAATAATATTAAGTTTTATATTGTTGCTGCAATTGGAGTGCTAGCATTATTGATGATTTTGAAGCGAATCAAATATTTGCCAATTGTCTCATACTTCGGACGTTATAGTATTATTATTCTGTGTACGTCGTATTTAGTATATAGTCCACTGCAGGTTATATTGCATAAACTCATTAACATAAGTGAAGCGACGGGGAATTGGATTGTTTTTTTTGTTTCCCTTGTTGTTGAATATATTGTAATTTTAGGGTGTCTAAAATGGCTTCCACATGTTACAGCACAAAAGGATGTCATTCCTGTAAAACCACGGTAATATATGTTTAGAGGCTTTAGTTCATAGTTGATAATATCTGCTTTCTTCTGTTTTTTATAAGACTTTTGTAGGGGGCTCAAACTTTCAAAATATGACAAAATGTAGTAAGCATAGGATATTGGTAATTACTCAGTATATATATCCAGAGCCATTTAAAAGTTCGGAGATGGTCTTTGAATTGGCTAAGCGAGGATATGAAGTGGAGGTTCTAACTGGTATTCCGAATTATCCAGAAGGACATTACTATCCTGGTTATGGATTATTCAACAAACGCAAGGAAATAGTCAACGGAGTGACTTTCTATCGTTGCTTGCAGACACCGCGAAAATTTCTTCCTGGATTTATAGGGCAGGCATTGAATTATATGACATTTGCTTTTAGTGCAACATTATATGTATTTTTTTTCTTTGCTTGGAGAAAACGATACGATTCAATTATTGCTCATGAGCCATCTCCGATTACGCAGATAATTCCTGCTTGTATATTGGGTTTACTTCATAAAGTGCCGGTATATTCGTGGATTCAGGATATATGGCCAGACTCTGTTGTATCCGCTGCAGGTAAAAAATGGCAATGGCTTGTTCCAATACTTAATAGAGTGACTAATTGGATATATTGCCATAGTACGAAATTACTTATTACATCAAAGGGAATGATCTCTCTAATTAATCGTGATGCTGATTATACAGATAAAATTATTTTATATCCTCAATGGGCAGAGGATATGAAGATATATGACACACAGTTTCCTCCGCATGTGGAAAATGTGAAGACAGATTCCTTTACAATCATGATGGTGGGTACTCTTAATAGCGCTATAGGTGTTCCAAGTATTTTGGCTCTATGTGAAGAAATGAAAGATGACCCTGTTAGCTTTGTTTTTGTTGGAGGGGGAAGTGAAGAACAGACTATGCGTGATATTGTCAGTACTAAGCATTTGAAGAATGTGTGTTTTACAGGGAGAAGGAAGTCTTCCGAAATGCCATATTATTTTGCCCAAGCTGATGCGATGCTCTTAACATTAAAACCGACATCAATGCTTCATTTAGATATCACTATTCCAGCTCGTTTGCAAGCGTATATGAGTGCAGGGAAACCTATCTTAGCAATGATAGGTAGTGGTGCAGCTGATATTATCAATGAAGCTGACTGTGGATATGCTGTGACAGCTGGTGATTATAAAGCATTAGCAAAGGTTATACGTGAGAATGTTCTAAACTGCACTGAGCTAAATATTCAAAAGGGAATAAATGCGAGGAGATATTATGAGAAATACTTCACGAAAGAGAAGTGTATAGATAATTTGTGTGACATAATCAATAACGAAGAAAAGTGAAGAGGGTTCTGATAACAGGAGCCAATAGTTTTGTTGGTATAAATGTAGAAAAGTGGTTGCGGAAAACTCCTGATATATTTGAGGTAGATACAATTGATACAATGAATGGGGGTTGGAAGCAAACGGACTTTTCAAAATACGATGTGGTATTTCATGTTGCCGGTATTGCTCATGTCGATCCTGCTCCCCAAATGGCACCACTTTACTATAAGGTGAATCGTGATTTGGCTATTGAGGCCGCTACAGTGGCAAAAGATAGTGGTATTAGACAGTTTATTTACATGAGTTCTAAAATCGTTTATCATACCAGCAAAAGTCTCAAAGGAGATGTTGTGTCGAAAGATACTCAGCCTTGCCCAAATGATTTTTATGGAGATAGTAAGTTGCAGGCAGAGAATGCTCTTAAAAAGTTAGAAACAAATGATTTTAAGGTAGTTATTCTGCGTTCTTGTATGGTTTATGGATTTGGAAATAAAGGAAATCTTCCTAGATTAGCATGGTTAGCAAGTAAAACACCTATTTTCCCGGCTTGGCATAATAAGCGTAGCATGATACATGTTGATAATCTGGCTGAGTTGATACGGCAGATTATTTTGCGAGACTTAAGAGGAACATTTTATCCTCAGAATAAAGAATACGTTGATACAGTGGAGGTTGTTCGTTACTTTGCAAAACTGCAAGGAAAGAAGATCTGGATTAGTCGTCTATTTAATCCATTAGTATGGTTAGGTAGTTTTGTTTCCAAGTCTGTATGCAAAATGTTTGCGGATTCGTATTATGATCAAGAGATGAGTAGATATGACTTTGATTATCAAGTAGTAAATTTTGATGATAGTTTACGAGACGTGGAACCACAAAAGAATATGAGGTAATGGGTGATTTTAGGATACTATTGCGTGGTAGAGCTTTATATCAAGAGTCAGATAAAATTTGGGTTGCAAAGGGAATGACATTTTATGCTGTTGATTATAATGGAAAGAGGGTTACACCTAAATATAAGGTTGGATCTTTTGTTGAACGAGTTTTAAGCTGCAACAGGTTGTCAAGGCAGTTGCTCAGAGTTGGACTGCATCATTTGCTTCCATTGAAGAATGGAAATATATTGGTTACTGCAAAGAGAAAGACTTTCATCGTTTCTGCTGAGAGTAAGGTATTAAACGTATTCCATGGTTATCAAGGTAATAAACCTGGTCATCAAGGAGTTTGTGTAACTCCGTTAGGAGCTATTTTCTTTGCTGAATACTTGCTTAATCCAGGCAGAGACCATGCGATTAACTTGTATCGTTCTACAGATAATGGTATGAGTTTTCAGATTATTAAGACCTGGGAACCTGGCGATATCCGCCATCTGCATTTTGTGAAGTGGGATGAGTATGAGCAGTGTCTATGGCTTGGAACTGGTGATTATGGGGAGAATAATCACGAAAACCGTTTGTACAAGAGTGTAGATGATGGTAATTCTTGGGATCTGATTGGCCAAGGTAGTCAGGATTGGAGGGCAATAGGAGTTTGTTTTACTAAAGACTCTCTAACCTGGGGAACTGATGCTGGAAGTTGCCCAGATACAGTTCATTTTGTGAAGATGGATAGAGAAAGGCAGACTCTAGAAGTTCTTGCTGATTTTGAGGGGCCTTGCCATGGATGTGCTTCTTATGCTGATGGTAGAGCATTCTTTAGTACTGGGGTTGAGGGCGGTGAGAACGAGAAGGATAATTATGCTAGACTTAAGGAGTATCGAGATGGCAGGCTTGTAGAACTTTGGAAGTTGAAGAAGGATATCTGGCCATTGATTCTTCAGTATGGCGTAATGCGTTTTCCTCTTGGAACAGATAAATGTTCAAGGGTTGTATTTACTACGATGGGATTGAATGGTCATGGTGAAACTGTAATGGTTGAGAAATGAAAAAAGTTTTGATTTTAGATGGTGGTTCTACGCATGCCATGGCCATAGCAGAGTGCTTGAAGCAGAGTGGTTACTATGTGGCTGTAATGTGCACTGACAAGAATGAGTATGGATACCATACGAAGTTTGCTGACGAACGTTATATAGGTTTGGATAGCCATCATAAAGATTATCCTCAGAGCATATTGGAATTCTTGTCAACTAATCACTTCGATGTGTTAATTCCAACGTCAGATGTGACAGCTGAGTTTATGAGTTTTCATAAGGAAGAACTTAGTAAACTGACAGGTGTGTTGATGCCGTCAAAAGATGTGTTTGTTAATGGCTATGACAAGAATAATCTGATGCATGTTTGTCGCGAAAATGGTTTTCCACATCCGTTGACAATTGATATGTCGGAAAGTATAGATGAGTCAGAACTTCGCAAATTCCCTTATCCCGGACTTTTGAAGCCAAATCTTACTAGCGGCGCTAGAGGAATGACATTGGTGAATTCATATGAAGAACTGATGGCAGTATATCCTCCTACTTATGAGCAATATGGTGCTTGTCATTTACAGCGGTTCATTCCTGAAGGTGGACGTCAGATTAAGGTTCAGATTATGACGAATGCCAATGGAATTTTAGCGTATGGTTCTGTTATTTGGAAGCAGAGATACTATCCTGTTAAGGGAGGAAGTAGTTGCTGTAATGTGACAATTGAGGATCCTGTATTGGAAGAAATGTGTGGGCGAGTACTCAAGGTAATAGGATGGGTTGGCTTTGCTGACTTTGACTTAATCGAAGATCCTATTTTAGGTGAGTTATTGATAATGGAAATTAATCCAAGAATGCCAGCTTGTATCAGGTCTGTTTTCAAATCAGGATTGGATTATGCTACAATGATTGCTGATATGACTCTTGGTTTTCCATTGAAAAAGTATACATATATACCCGGAATTACTTTAAGGCATTTAGGTTTTGAAGTTCTATGGTTCCTTAAATCGAAGTCAAGATTTAAAACAAATCCATCGTGGTGGAGGTTCTTTGGAAAGAACTTGTATTATCAGGATTGGATAAAAGGGGATTTCTATGCATTTTTACGTGGAACTTGGGGTAATTTTAAGAAACAGATGAACCCAGAGTTTAGAAAAGCTAAGTCTGGGGTTAAAAGTTAATATATAAGAATATGAAATACTTACTTGTAGTAGCTCATCCTGATGATGAGGTTTTGGGTGCAGGAGCATCGATTTGGAATTGGACTAGAAACGGTGATACTGTAGATGTTGCATTGATGTGTACAGAGGCTAAAGCAAGAGCTTTCAGACCAGGTGATGAAGAGTTGAACAGCGATCTTGATGAGTCCGCTGCGTACCTTGGTATAAACAAGAAGTATGAGGCTACTTTCCCTAATATCGAGATGAATACTGTACCTCATTTGAAGTTGGTTCAGTTCATTGAGTCTGCAATTAAGGAGAGTGAGCCAGATGTTATCATAACTCATCATCCAGCAGATACAAACAACGATCATCTTCAGACTTCAATGGCATGTCAGGAGGCGATTCGTCTTTTCCAACGCCGACCTGAGGTAAAGAGAGTTAAGGAGTTCTGGTATATGGAAGTTCCAAGTTGTACAGAGTGGGCAATCAATAGTGCTTTCAATCTTTTCCGTCCGAACTGTTATGTTGAGGTTGGTAAAGATGGTGTCGATGCAAAGATTAAGGCTTTGAACATGTATCGTGGTGTGATGCGACCATATCCACATCCAAGGTCTGCTGAGTATATTACAGGCTTGGCTGCAATGAGAGGAGGTCAGTGGGGACAGAACTATAGTGAGGCGTTTGAGGTAGTTTTACGAGCATATTAATTGAAATTATGGTGTATAGAGTCGTAAAGAGAGTTTTTGACTTTGTCTGTGCTTTGATTGGTATTCTTGGTACGAGTCCGTTCTGGATTATTGCAATTGTTGGTATTCTTGTATCAGATTGGGGCCCCATCTTCTATGTTGCGACTCGTATTGGAAAGGATAATATGCCTTTCAAGATGTATAAGTTCCGCTCAATGAGAATAGCTAAGGCTGCCAATGAGGCATCTCTGAGACCTGATGCAGATCGAATCTTTGCATTCGGTGAATTTATTCGCAAGGTTAAGATTGATGAACTTCCTCAGTTGCTTAATATTCTGAACGGAACAATGAGTATTATCGGTCCTCGTCCTGTCGCTAAGGATCAGTTTGAGTTATTTCGCTATGGCAAATGGAATGAGGCAGCGAAAGTGCCAGTAGGACTTAGTGGCCCGGCTGCATTGTACGACTTCATTTACGGAGATCAGATTACAGATCCAGAGGAGTATATGGAGAAGGTGTATCCTACTCGTCGCGAGTTGGAATATGTCTATGTTCAGAAGAAGAGTATGAACTACGACCTTAAGATGATTGTATACACTGTGATTTGTATTTTTTATGCTTTGTTCGGTAAAGAGTGTACTTGGATTTTGAATGAATTGTTGGTGAGTGCATGTGCTTCAATGGAGAGAGGAGAGACTTCTGATAACTTAATATGTTATCGCAAAATATAGCAGATGAATTATAATTAAATTCTAGTAAAGATTTCACCCATGGCCTATGTCTTCCTTCTGGTCCATGCGTTTCGGATGATGATGTGAAATATATTGTTGATTCTATTGGGTTGGTTTTGGGAGATAGGAAATAGAAAATAGCAGTTCTGTTTTTTACACAGCTCTTTTGGTTATATTTATAAATCCGTTTCAGA
>JAEIGA010001254.1_pt1 | contig 39321 bp, 68 predicted proteins | sample 9270691 | NCBI WGS metagenome assembly JAEIGA01 (sample SAMN17057246, study PRJNA624740) | gut metagenome | biome: biome; isolation source: fecal sample | host: Bos grunniens | place: China: Xizang | collected 2019
ACAAGCGTTCCAAAGAACACGCCCGACCTGTCACCTCTTACAATTACTTTTTGGTTCATCATTGTTTCCATATTTTTTTCATCCTTTCTTATTAAGAAATTGTTTAATTATTTCTCCTTATTTGGTTGTGTTGTAGAATTTTATTCTACATTATGAGCAAAAAAAATTAAGTCGCGTTCTCTATTTGACAACTTCAAAAACTCACAAATTTTAGAAATTTCACCCGTCTTAAAATCTACAACATTATTTATTTTGTTATATACCGTTTGTAACGATAATCCTAACAAATCTGCTATATTCTGCTTTGTTTTCGATTTTTTCAAAAGTGTAATTTCAAAAAGTTTTTTATCCGTCATATTTTCACCTCGCTTTGTAGAATTAAATTCTACATTCATATTAGCACACATTATTTTTGTTGTCAATACTTTTTTTGAAAATTTTAAAATTTTTGTTGACTTTTTTTCTACAGTCTGCTAATATATATTAGAGGTGTTTCGAATGGAATCAGTTATTGGAATTCGCATAAAAACTCGCAGAGAGGAACTTGGGTTATCTCAAGAAGATTTAGCCAAACGTTTAGGCTATAAGTCACGCTCTTCTATTAATAAGATAGAACTTGGCAAAAATGATATTACCCAACACAAAGTAGTTGCTTTTGCAAAGGCACTTAACACTACCACTTCTTATCTTATGGGATGGGATACGGATTTAAACAAAAAAGAAGATGCCATAACGGACATCTTCAAGAGATTAAGAGAAGATACAACTTTTTTTGACGCTGTTCAAAAATTGTACACACTTAATGACCAAAAATTAGAAGGTGTTATTACAATGATTTCATCCTTTGAGCAACATTAAGTATATCATTCTTATTAAGCTCATATCCTCACATTCCTTTAACAAATCCTCGATTTCTGCAAGAAGCATTTCTTTTGTCATTTCCATTGTTATCATCCTTTCAGATTAGATTTAATTTTTATAGCTTGATGATAACTTAAGACGAGGAAAATGTACAGATTGAAATTACTGTTTTTGCGTACTAAATAAATTTTATCGGGGGCAGAATTTAAAAATAACAAGGGGCAAAATTGCAAAATAATGGGGTCAGAATTTCAACCCTTCGTTCCCAAAACACCGATATATCAAGCCTTTAAGGAGGTTAAAATGGAAAACACACAAACAATTGAACACTCATCCGAAATTTCAAAACTCTTGGCTACATATCTTACCACATTAAGAGTTCAGCAAGGCAAAACCATTGACGATATTGTCAAGAGATGCAATATGGCAGAATCGACCGTCAAAGGCATTCTGAAAGGAACAACCGACAGTCCGGGCATTAAGACCGTACAGCCTATCATGGATTATCTTGGCGGCTCTTGGGACGAAATGTTTGGCTTGAAAAACATTAAAAAAGAAATCAAATCCGCTCCTGAGGATGACCTGAAGAGCATCTACGAATTTCAAATTGCATTAATTAAAGAAAACAGTGAAATCGAAAAAGAAAATATCCGCAAGCATTATGAGGCACAAATTGCCGAAATCAAAGAGAGCAATCGAAAAAACGAAGAACATTATGAACGCAGACTTCTTGACAAGCGTGAACACATTGAAACGATACTCTTAGATAAAAAATGGTTTCGTCTTGCATCGGTTATAGGCATTGCAGGTCTGATTATACTGTTCTTATTCATTGAGTTTGCTTCACCCGGACACGGTTGGCTTAACATAGATAGCGACACCAATCCGATTATATACCTTATAGGATTGGTTTCTGTAATTGAATTTATTGCAATAATTGCTATTGTTTCAAAAAGAAAAAATAATCAAAATCTAAACATAAAGAAAGAAGGAAACTAACATGAAAAAATTTATTTGCGGGTTCATTGTTGGGGCAATTGTTTGCTCACTTATTGGCGTTTATGCCGCAACAACTTACGTTGCTAATCCAGTGAGCTATAAGGTATTGGTAAATGGTAAAGAGTTTGCCTCCGACCCGCCCCCTGTTGAAATCGAAGGAAGAACCTATTTGCCCCTCAGAGCGATAGGCGATGCATTAGGCGTTCCCGTCAAATGGAATCAAACATTGGGACAAGCTGAGGTTGGTTATTCAATAGATATCGCAGAACCAAATCAGTATTCAAGAACGAATCCAGCTCCAATCAACACGGCACAAACTTATACAAAAACCGATAAATATATCGAACGAAATAATTATACTGTTGGAATAAGAATTCTTGATGCTATTCGCGGTGATGCTGCTTGGGCTAAGATAAAAGAAGCAAACATGTTTAACTCTCCGGCACCCGATGGTTACGAATATGTACTTGCAGAAATAGGATTTTCCGCAATTAGCACAAACGGAGATTCCGCTATATCAATTTCCAAATACGATTTTAATGTATTTACCTCAAACAATGAACAAGTTGATCAATCCATAGGCATTGTTGCACCTACACCAGCACTTAGCGGTCAAGTGTATCCGGGCGGCAATTTGCAAGGATATGCTGTTTTTATAGTTCTTAAAGGCGATGTTGCTCCCAAGGTTGTATACGGATCCAATTATGACGGTTCCGGTGGAATATGGTTTTCTTTAACAAAATAAATTAAATAAAAAACCGCCCTGCTACCAACAGGACGGAAATCCAAACAACTCTACCAACAGAGCATTTGAAAGCGGATATGCTATGCATATACCTGATATCAAGGTTAATTATAGCATATCTTTTTATTTTTGTCAAGAAAGGATGATATAATTATGAAAAGACGTGCAGATGGACGGTGGGTAAAGGTGAAAACCTTTGATGGAAACCGAATATCATTTTACTCCACCGCAGAGACAGAAAAAAAGGCACTCAAGGACATTGAGAACCAAATGATAGCATACAGCCAAAAGCTTAATTTTAGCAGTCATAACTTTAAAATTTTAGCCAATAAGATGTTAGAATTTCAGAATTTGTCCGTCACTTATAATACTTCTGAATGCTACACATATTCTGTTAAGCATCTATCACCCTTATTTGGATACAACATTGAAGATATAACACCTGCAATGGTTCAAGAGTTGCTTGACAACATGGCAACCATCTACGGTTATAGTTTTTCAGCTGTTGCAAAAACAAAGGTTGTGTTTGGTTTAATTTTGGATTTTGCCATTGTTCACGAAAAGTTGCCATTGAGCAATTTTACAAGGTCTTTAAAAGTTCCAAAAAACGCAAAAAAAGGCAAAGTAACCTCTCCCCCTATCAACATCACAAAAACAATCATCGAAAACGCTGCAAGGGCAGATTTTGGACGTTGGGCATTATGTTTATTGTGCACAGGATTACGCAGAGGAGAGTTAGCCGCTTTGCAACGCAAAGACATAGATTTTGATTCAGGTTTAATCGATGTCAACAAAGCCGTTATATTTGTTGTTAACCAGCCCCAGATTAAACCAATACCAAAAAACGATGCCAGTATTGATACTGTTCCAATCCTACAAATTCTAAGACCGCATCTTGAGACTTTGTGCGACGGATTGGACCCGAATGATTTTTTGTTTGGCGGAAAAAAGCCTTTAAGTAAAACAATGATTGATAAGAGATGGAAAAAATATTGTTCAGAAATCGGATATACATTTAATGGGCATCAGCTTCGTCACGCTTACGCAAAGTTATTATACAAAGCAGGACTCGATCCAAAAACAATGCAACGGTTGCTCCGTCATGCTAACTTCCAAACTACTATGGATATTTATACAGATTTTTCAAATGAAATGACCGACAAATCCGTAACTGCTGTCAATGAATATCTGACTAACTTTTGACTAACTTTTTTAGGATATTGCGAGATATTTTGAGATAAAATAGAAGACCAACTAAATAAATCAAAAAAAACCACCAATCCCTTGCAACGCTTGGAATTAGGTGGTTTTTCTTTGGTGATCCATCCGCGATTCGAACGCGGGACACCTTGATTAAAAGTCAATTTAGTTGTTAGCATTATCAATGGATATGCGATTTTTGACAAATGTTTGACTAACTTTTATTAAAAAACATTAGTCAAACAAGGTAGTCAACCTACATCGACAACATATGCTTAACAATAGCCATTTGTTCATCAGATAACCAACGCATATATTAACCCACAAAAAAGAGCCGAGATTTGCCCCGACTCTTTTTTTTAATATTATTTGCAAAGCCTTGAAATCATACTTAAATATATGTCTCTTTCTGATTGACTTTGGGTGCTTGCATAAACCGAATTGCAAAATTCCTCAATTTCAACACAAAGTTTTTGAAAATTGGCGGCGGTATGTTCAGACTTATATTTATATAGAGCCGGAAACAAATCCGACGCTTCCAAATATTCAATATCCATACTTATACCACCGCCTTTGATTATGTTTAAATCTTTTCCAACTTTCTCATTGTTTCTTTGAGGATTTCCCTCTCGTTTGGGTCTGCGCCCCTCATTGCTTCGCCAATTCTGTCCATAAGGTGTTCCTTTGCATCATCACGACTATAATTGCCGCCACGATATGAACGACTTTCCTCTGGATAATCCTCATAAGACGAACCCATATCTGAAGAGTAGTGACCCATTGAGTCACGTCTTGCATTTCTGCCCCTTCCTCTACGTTCAGAGTACATCATATCATCATCGTAGGATGCGCCACCTTCATAAGACATTCTGCCTCTGCCACCCCTTGCTTCGGAATAACCTTCGTTTTCTTCAAGCATTTCGATTTTGTCAAGGTTCTTTACGGTGTCAGTGAGCTTCCAGATCATATCGAGGTCTGGACCTGATATTTTCTGCTTCATGGCATACTCATCAAGCTCTTTACAAAGCATTTTTTTAATTTTTTCAATATATTCCATAAATCAACACTCCTTTCTTATGCTACACGGTCTATCACGATATTTGCGTTAATTACATCTATCGGTGTGTCGCTGATGTTTCTTACGGATATTGTATCGCAACAACCGCAAGGCAATTCAACAAAAGTTTCAAAACTTGCATTGAAAAATGCCTCTGCTACTGTCGGTGTAACTGTTGCAACGGCAATTCTTGACACTTCGCCATTCTGCACGAGTGCAACGCTAATTTCACCAACTGTACCGCCTGCACTTACTGCGATATTTGCGTTCAAATGTACCTTATATATTGTCTTGCAACAATTAGATACACCTTTAACACGGAACACACCCGAATTATCGGTGTGCATTATAAGTCCCTTTTTGCAACATCTGTCACCGTTAAGGAACAAAACATTTTCGTCCGCCTCTACGGTCTGCACAAGCGGATATGAATATTCAACTGCCATAAAATTACTCCCTTTCAAATAAATTTAAGCGGTGAAGATATTGCACCCCACCGCTTTGTAAACATTATCGGTTATTCAACCGAACATTCGCAAGGTGCGAAAGTAGTTAATTAATTATTCATTTAGAACGAACCGCATCCACAAGCATTGCTGTATGTCACATTGGCATTATAGCAACAATTGGGGTTTGGAACAAAGTATGCAGGTGTCGGACAAGGAGAGAGTTTATTGATAAGAGCCTCATTCTGTGCAGACTGCGAAGCCGCAAGACGAAGAGCAAAGTTTTCGTCACGAAGTGCCTGTGTCTTTTCATTTGCAAGATAGTCAATAATTCTGTCGCCTACTTTGTCAATCGCCTGTAATGTGTTGCAATTATAAGCCTGTGCATCAAATCTGTTCTGCATATTTGCTTTTTCTAAATCACAGCAACAATCCGAAATTTGTTTAGAAATTGTCCAACTGTTCCTCTCATTGCCGTAAGCGACATCTTTAATACCGCCCTTAATATCACAGCAACACTGTGCCTGCTGATAACCAAGGTTGGCAATTGAGCTATTTATGCCGCTAAATCCCTGACAAAGTGTCTGCTGAACACCTGCAAAGCCGTTAAGCATATTGGTGTTCTGTGCATAGAAACCATCACAAAGACCATTGTTTACGCCGTCAAGCTTTCTTTCAATGGTTGCAAAGTCAGTAGCAAGTACATAGTTTTCGCCTACGCCACCACTGCCGCCATAGCCTCCACCAAAGCCATTTCGGCCATAGCCGAATAACAACAAAATAATAATCCACCATGCATCGTTTCCAAACATTCCATTGCCATTTCCACAACCGCCACCTGTGGCATCTCTACCAACTGCGTAACCAGTTGCGAAATCATTTGAATTATCCATCATCGTTTTTCCATCCTTTCGTTTATAGAAATAATTTGTTTATGCTAAATTGAGCCGTACGCTCTCAATTAAAGCCGCTATAGTTCTCCCATTGCCTGCACAACCTGCTGTGCGATTTGGGAAAGTTGATTAAATTGTTGCTGAGACATCTGCCCCGAATCAAGAAGCCGTTGCACTTCTTCTCTCGGGTTCCCATTAAATGATTTTTTAAACTCCTTTGCCTGATGTATAAGATCAGCCATCGGATTGGATTGATTTCCCATAGCTTGACATAAAGGATTTGCCATTATTCGTCAGCCTCCTTTGCTTTTTTTGCGGTTACTTTTGGCTTTTCGTCGGGAACATTGACAATCCGCTCATATTTGGCTGTTAAATCGTCAATTTTGCCCCACAATTCGCTTATTTGTTCTTTTGTGGCAAAGTTACCACTTTTGCAAATGCACTCGTGCGTTTCCGTGCGTTTTTCGTGCGTTTCCGTGCGTTCCACAAAATCAAGAATACGCATTGACGGCACCCCGTGTGCATTTACCGACTTGACATATATGGTCGGATTGTTTTTATCCCATAGAACAACCGAGTTGTTTAATGCTACCGGATATGAGGTTGCCTCACTTTCATTTAGGACCCAAATCATCATATCGTTACTTTGCATCGGCACAGGTGCAGGATTTGTTTGTATTGGGGCTTGATAAGGTTGTGCAAACTGCCCTTGGTTATCTGCCATTGTTGGCGTCTGCATAGGGTTAAAATATCCCCCTCTATAAAATGGTGCATAATTTCCGTAAGACATAATCATTCTTCCTTTCTCTTCCAATAATAAATTACAATTTCGTTGCCTGAATCCCACGCATCATAGTAGCAACCATCTATAACCGCAATGGCATGTGTTCCGGTCCCTATTACATACGTTCCTTGTGGGTGATCACGACAAAAATCTTGCACTGTATAACATTCAGGGCAATCTGCAGATACAAGGTCTCGATTAAACCCCTTACTGCGAAGAAATGCTCCCCAGACTCCATTACTGGATAGCAAATCTCCTACAATGTAACCCTGAATAGTTAAATCAAGATATGTGTCGCCCCAATCTTGGTCAAGTGCTTTAGAAACAGCTCGAACAACGCAATCTCCTACACGCCTGCCGTGCGGATTGGGGTTATAAAGTTTAAACACTATCTACAGGCCAATCCATTCGGCCATCCTGGATAAGTGCAAATATAACCTCGTACACAACACTAAATTCAAATTTGCTTAAAACTTTGTGATTCCTTATATAACTTGATATTGTCATTTTTTATTCCTCCTTTTGTTTGCAATTACAATATACAAAAAAAAAGCCATTTTCACGAGAGTAAAAATAGCTTTTTTTGTATTAAATTTGTATTCAATTTGTGTTATTTAATCGCAATGACTAAATAATTGTTCCGACCACACTTTCGCATTCTTGTATACCGTGCTGCGAGAGATGTTCAAATCTTCTGCGATTTGTTCATAAGATAGTCCATCCAACAACCATTTTATTAAAATCTGACGACCTAATACAGAATGAACCCATTGAAATATTCGCCGTTCCCATTCATCCCGAGGCGTATTGTTAATATCAACAGTCCCTTTATACATAGCTCTTACCCCACGCATAATGCTGTTATTATTGTTGTCATTGTTATAACAAACAATAATGCGCACATTATTGCCAAAACTTTGTTAAGTTTCTTTTGTTGTTCGTATTTTCTATACACACGAGCCATACACCTTTCGTGTTCTATGTATGAGATTTGAGCCATTTGTTTTTTTTCGCAAAAATATACATTTTCCATACATTTACCCTTTCATTTGATTTGCAAGCTTCAAAACAAGCTCCTCACCGTACTTGTAACACAGCAAGAAATTTATAGTCTGCTGTTCAAGCCCTGCTTTTTCTTTAAGAATCTTTACCGCTTCATCAACCGTCATAACAGTCGCTCCTTTCTTCATTTCCGCAAATGGGAAGTTTTTACCGGGACAAGCTGTGCTGTCAAAATCCCTATGTCTTTCAACTTCCGCTTTCGGGTACAAAGTTTTAAGATAAGTTATAAGCTCCTGACCTGCTCTCAGCTGTACAGGTGTCATTGTGTCGGTTTCAAAGTTTCCTTCAAAGCAAACTCCTACGCTGTAACCGTTCTTTCCCTGACAATGTGCACCAATCATATCAATAGGTCTGCCACGATATATCGCACCGTCTTTTCTCACATAGAAATGATATCCGATGCCTGTCCATCCTTGGGACAAATGCTGTGCATGGATGCTTTCAACTGTTCCGTTTCCTGCCCTGTGATGAAGAATTATGTAATTTGTCGAGCTTCGTTTTGCAAGCTGACCATTCCAAGTGTGCTTAATTTCAATAATATTCATTTTTATACCTCCCATTGATGGCTTATAAGAATATTTCTCTCTTCTCTTTCGTCCAGCATTCGGACAAGCCTGCCAAGCATTGCCCCCACCTCTTCACGAGTTACAGTTCTTCCGGGAACAAACGCGGTCTCTGATGCACCTTTTATAATGCCTGCATCGTATGCCACCTTGATATCCTCATAAGACCAACCTTTGGGGTCAATATCTGCAAACGGCAACGAAACATCTCTTTTAAATACAGCATAAACCGTGTCTAGCTTGTCCTTTGGAATTTCACCCCTGCCATTATCGCCGTAAGCTTTACCCACTGAATTTTGGAAGATATAGCAATCTTTTTTATCATCATAACCCACAATGCAGATACAGTGATTCTGTCCAAAATATCTGTTTGATGTAGCAACCACAGCAACACCCTCGGTATGTCGCATTATCGCATCTTTGATACAATTGTCACGTTTTTCACGGTTTGCATAAAGCAAATTGCAATAGCCGTCAACCATATATCTTTCAGCAATTGCAAGCAATTGAGCGTTATTTTTGAGTGATTCAAGTTCATCAACAACCTCACCAAGAATACCAAAATCAGCAAGCGGAACACCGCCCACATTGCAAGCGGCATCCAAAACCTTCTGAATAAACCTTCCGTCACCCTTCTGTCCCTCCGCCTTGGACTGCAACATATACCAACCGGCAGACATTCTTCTTCCGAATATAATCTCTGCCGCCGTAGCCGTGGCAAAGCCTGTGCAGTCGTCACTCTCATACTGATTATAGACCGTCAGTTGTCTGGAGATTTCAAATCTCTCGGCAAAGCTCCGTTTAACTTCTCCGAACTCCTTAATATAATCTATTGTTTTCATCGTCCTCGCTCCTGTTTTTCAGAATATCAATAGCCTTTGTTATAACCTTCGGAAGCGGCAATCCCATAAGCCCTGCATTTTCCACGATGGAAATACCCTCATTTGCAATAAAACCTATAATAGTTGCTGTCTTTATGTAACTTAAACCCAATGACACATCAAGTCGATGAGCTATCAGTACAAACAGTAGCGTAACACATTTCTTGCATAAACCCTTCCAACCAACACGGCTGTTCAGGTTACCGCTTTCGGATTTGTTGCTTTTGTGGAATACTCCTGCAACAATCAATCCCATAATAAAGTCAACTGCCATAGATACAATAAGTGTTACCATATCCTCTGTCCATCCTCCAAAGAGCCGGGCAATCAAACCGCCCACAACTCCGAATATTGTGCATATAAATGTTTTCAGGTTTGTCATTTACGTTTCCTCACTTTCTTCCCGTTCTTTCATAATCTTCTCATATTCCTCAATGGTTATCTCCTGCCAGTTGTCAACGCTGTCGTTTCGTCCCACGTGGACAAAATCAAGGCTGTAGGTTTCACCGTTGGTCAAGACCATACCCTCCGATGGGGTAATCTTTATAATTTCAATAGTTGTTTTTATCATACAGCAAGTGTCCATCCTTTCTCATCAATTGTCGCCCTTTGAGCATCTGTCAGCCTTGCTTCCGCTTTTGCATGAAGTGTCAGCGTTGTTGCGACTGTTACAGTTGCAAGATTATCAACAATACTTGCCAAGGTAGTTTTGTTTAAATTCGGGCATTCACTCATATCAAGATTTTTTGTTATAAGTCCCCCAAAATTGATTTCTTCTAAGGAATTACAGCTTTCAAACACATTAGCCACTATTGCGAAAGGTGGCGGAATAAGCCTTGCAATTTTCCGCAAGGAACTCGCCCCATAAAACATCTGCGTTGCACCTGTCGAGCCTGACATATCAATAGTTACATCTATTTCTTCTATCCCCGTTGAATGAAAAGTTCTTTCAAAAGAACTGCCAATCATATCATACTTAGGTTTAAAGGTCTCGCTATTCCACCCTGCACCACCAAACATATACTTGTAGTTAATTTTCGGTGGAGTTTCAAGTTGGTCAGGGTTCTTTTGATATGTATCCCAAAACTCGTCATATTGTGCCTGTCTGCCGCTTTCTTCGCCATCTCTATATCCCTCGGCATACCTATTCTCACTTACCATTCTGACACCGTCCGTCAGTTCTGACGGGAAATAGATTTTCGTTTCTTTATTAAGGAGATTAATTTCCTTTGCAATCTCATCATAATACCTTGTATCTGTTACAGCTTTCATTCCTCGCTCACCTCGCTAACAGTTTCTTCAAGTGGGAAACTCATTGTGTCGGCATCAGGGAGAGCTTCAAGAACAGCCGCAACCATTTCCGCTTTGTCTTCCTCGGTCCAGTAATCAATTCCTTTTTGGGGTGTATCACCATCCTCGCCTTTTACATATCCTGCATCAATCTCTCTGCCGTCGCTAAGGGTTATAAGCAGTCTGCCGGCTACAACTGCGGCATTTTCAATACTGCCATTACCCGAACCAGCATTCTCCTTAAGTTTATCGATGTCGACTTCATTTTGAATAATCGCACCAGCAAGCACATTGGGTATTTCGGGGCTTGCGTCCATTGTTTCATCTTGGGGAATCCAAATATCTTTAAGTGACATCCTATATCACCTCCACCAACGATGTATCAACAATTTGTGCTCCAATATTAACAGATTTAACTTTTACGCCAGCTGATGCGTTTACATTTATTTCATATTGAACATTTGCTTCAATCGGCACGTCAATAAATAAATGATTAAGTTGTTCACCGCTTGCCGTTAAACTTTTTTCCGCTACTATAATACCATTATCTGATTTTACAACTTCAATATAAAAAGTCCTACTCGATACTGAACTGTTTTCATATGTAACAAGAATCCGAATACTACCATTTACTTTAGGCGTAAATTCGCCAATAATTTCCCTCGATGTTGATACGTTGGTAGAGCCTGAAAAAACAACATTTAAAACGCTGTCGCTTGCTGCCAATGTTCTTTGACCTGTAATTATTTTATCTAACGGTTGGAAGTCACTTGTCCCCAACGTACTGTTTAATGTTTTTTTAATACTCGCCCATAATCCCATTATGAAATCACCTCCGAAATACTACCATCTGAATTGAATAGTGTAGTCTTTGTTATTGTCTTTTCGCCAACAAATGTTTCAACAATGCTGCCATCTGCCCGAAACACAGTTGTCAAGGTTTCCCCTTCTGAGTTGGTTTCTGTTATACTTCCGTCAACATTGAAGATTGTTGTTGTCCCAATAAACCCCTGCATTGCCATAAGCGTTTCACGGTTTATGGGTGTGCCGCTTTGTTCCGTTGTTTTGTCGATAAATTCTACCAAACTTCATCACTCCCCACAATAAAATGTTCCCGACTCTCTGTAATTACTTTTTACATCATTTATCATCACATCAAGGTCATACAATATTTTTTCAAGGCTGTTTATATCCTCAAAATAATACGACACAGGTGGCGTTTTCGGCGTGTCCTTATATACAAAGAACGCATCACGCAATACATTTGTATTGTCAATAATTCGCTGAAAATCATCTCCCTTAAATAATTGGGTTCCGTTCCATGTTTTAGTAGTTATTTCCGTATTCCAATAGCCAATTTCATTAAAAAGGTTTTTCAACTCAACCTGTTTGTTCTCAATACGATTCAAAGTGTTATATGTAATTGTGCCTCGTTCAAGTGTTTCAATCTCACTTTCGGTCAAATCTTCCAAATTTATCGGTTGCATTGTTATCGGGTCAAACTTTATCTTTTCATTCCTTATACGAATAGCATTATTTACATCATCTTGACTTCTATTGACAATCATTTTAATACTGTCTCCTTTACAATTGTGTTGCTATTTAAGTTATAAGCTTGTTCAATAGCACGACCGTTTACAATGCCCATATACTCAGTCTCTGCATTAAGTTTTTCGCCCACATTAACCTTTGAGTCATATGTAACTTCATCAGCGGAACGTTCGCCCCACTTAAATGCACCCCACTTTTTTTCGCCCCATTTAACAACTTGACCTTCCTTAATGTGTATACCTTCAACTATACTAAGTTTAGTTGATTTTGTGGTTGTCAACCAATCAAAGCAACTTTCAAGAACAGTGTTGGCATTTGATGCCGTAATTAACGTTGCATCAGTTATGGGTATAACCTTTTCAATGGTTAATGCTCCTACGTCAGACCGCTTTTTTCGCTTGGTTTGGGTTGTATGTTCATAGCCAAATCCAATTACCCTAAAGTTTTCAGAATAAGCATTTATCAAAGCATAATTTGCGCTACTTTCAAGAATTTCGCCCTCGTTAAGGCTATAAAGACTATGCAAGGGCTCATCAAATTTCACAAGAACGTTTGTTTCCACACCATCTTCTTTTGCATTATATGCAACAATCGCATTTTCTCGAATTATTTCGCCGTCCTCTGAATATGCAGATTTTGGTTCATAGGTATGAACCGTCAATTCAACTCCTGTCACAACAGTTTCATCGATAAAGGATATCCCTTGCTTAATTCTACTGCGTGGAATTGTCTGTTTTTCGCTATTATCAAGGGCAAAAACATTTACTTTGTCAGACATTGCTGTGCTAACCACATTTTGAACCGCAAAAGCAACTTGCATAAGCGCATTGCGGCAAGTAGTTACTGGAATATGCCCAGAAACCGTAACACTTTTTAATTCCTCATTAATTGTATACGGCACTTTTGCTGTTTTAAATATGTCTTCAAGTAAGCTATACGCAACTTTATTGACGTAAATATCGCCCATAAAGGGCACATCTTCCATAAGACCAATATAATCTTCGCTTTTTACGCTCCACAAGAATCTGGCACTTCTGGCAGAACTTTCTACAAATGTTGTTGCGTACAAATCGCCACTAAAATATATTGACAACGGCTGCTTGGCTTGAAATGAATATTCAATATTGCTTTTGCTATCCAGGACAAAATCACAAGTGTTTATTTTGATTTCAGTTGAAATTGGGTCAACGGATTGCGTAAGCTGTACATTTCTCAATTCAGAACCGTAAAAGAACGTCCCATAACCATAGTCAATAACCCTGAGTTTTAATCGGTTATACGGCATATTAAGCGAATAGAAGGTTATAATCAGCTTATTATAATTTGTTACTTGATTCTGACAGAAATAAAACGCATTATCGGGGTTAAACTCCATTGTGTCGAGTGTTTCAATTCCTTCGGTTGTATTTCTTATCCATTGAATACTAAGCTGTGTAGGATAGATATTATTGTATGTATCAAAGGTAAAGGTCAACCCCTGAGAAGAATATTGCCCTTCACTTTCCAATTCTAAAACAATCGGCTCTGCAAAAATACCATCCTGACCGCTTGTTTGCTTGCTCCACAACCCCATATTTGCCGTTTCAGGCTTGGATGGAATCGCCAAAGCGTCTCCATCCAATACAACCGAGTACAGTTCGCAGGGGTTGCCGTAATTTGGAAAATTCAAGTTATACTGTTGCAACTGTGCAAGGGTGTCAAATTCCTGTTCACTTGCTTTTGGTGTGAATGATTCCTTTGCTTCGGGGGCAACATCCCCATATTTAATTGCAACTCCCTTATTCATCATAACGGTACTATCTGAGCCTCCATTGGTACAAGATTTATGGACATTTCTTTCCAGTATACTTTTTTGTTGTCATCGTCAATTCTTTCAATTTCACGCTCATATGTGGAAGCATAAGCCTCATAATCAATCGTGTATTGTCCATCAACGGCTTTAACCTTCATTCCGTCATAACGTGGCTTACGTATGTATTCGCATAAATCATCATATGCCTTTACGTTGCTTCCGTGTCGTTCTACAACAATTGTGTGACCGATAAACGTCCCCAAGGGGTCAAGAGTCATGCGTGCACCTTTTGCAGTTGTACGACCGGTTTTGTCAGAGTAAAGAATGCTTCCCGATTCCTTGATGCTTACTACCGTAACGTCCCAAAACTTGCCGTCAATTTGCAACCAATTTTCTATTTTGTTCATTAATACGCACCCCCTAATAAACTATTTCCGTTTAATCTTTCGCCACCTTTGACGAGCTTATATACAACACTCATAAGCTGTGTTTCATTAAGGTAATAATGTTCTTCACGCATAGGTTGTCCATTGTGGCCACTTTCCGCAATAGCCTCTTTTGCCATTTGCTTAATAAGGTCCGCAGGAGCTTCGATATTGGTTCCGTGTTTTTGGTCGCCCACAATTGCCATAAACGGTTTATTGGGAGGGAGTACGGCACCAGTAGCAAGCCGTGGTATTACAGGAGGATTTGCAGGCATTTTAAAACTCCAGTTTTGACCGAATATTTTTCCCAATGCACCAGCTACACCGCCTATCGCATCAACAATTCCCTTTACCACGTTATAGACACCTCTCCACAAGCCGTTTACACCGTCAATAATTAAATTGATGACTCCTTTAACAATTCCCCAAATGGCATCCCAAATTCCTCCAAAGAATTTTTTTATACCAGTCCAGGCTTTTTCCCAGTCGCCAGAAAAAACCCCGGTTAAAAAATCAAGCAAGCCTGAGAGAGCTTTTAGTATTCCGCCTATTACGTCGGAAATTAACCCAAATACATCACTTATAACATCCCAGATTGTACTAAATGTATTTGACACGGATGGTCCAAAAAATTCTATGAGCCAAGAGACGAGGGGACCGAGAAAGTTATTCCATACAGTCATTACATTATCTGCAACGCTTGTAAAAAAATCCACAACATTCCCCCATAAAGGTGCAAGATGATTGTTCCACAACTCGCCTACACCGGTAATGACTTTATCCCATATAGGTTTAAGGGTAGAATCATACAAACTTTCCCAAATTCCTTTAGTGGTATCGGAGGTTTCGGTCATGCCTTGCATTAACTCGTCTCCGTTTTCTTGCCATTCTTTTCCAATCGTATCAGTGGTATCAACTGTAATATCTTTTACTAACTCCATTGATGGCTGAATAATATCTGTTACGGCTTGGTCAACTTGGCTCGCCCCCCATTCAAAATCAGCAGCCATTTGTGTAGCCGCCCAACTCATGGTATCGGCAACAATAGGAGCTATATTTTGACTAAAACTGTTAGTAACAGCAGGGGTAAAATCTTCAGCAACATAAGTTGCAAATGGTTGCAAAGTGTCCGTCAAAAATGTTTGAGATGTTGTACCAATGCTTGTAGCAGCATCGGCAACAGGCTGTTTTACAGATTCGAACGCCGTCTTCCATGCATCAACTGTTGGTTGAAATAAATCACCATATTCTATTGCTTTTAATCGCACTTCTTCAAAAGCACCTGTTATAATACTTGTAAAAGAATCGGCTGTAGTTTGAGCGGTTGACACATCAATTGTAGGAACTTCAATTGTCCCCATTCCCCCGCCGCCGACACTGGGTGTTGGCATTTCAGGCGATGCCCCACCGCCGCTTGACTCCTGAGAAGCCAATATGTTTAAATCATCAAATGCTGCAAGTGATTTTTTTGCCTGTTTTCCGGTCTTTTCTGTTGCCTTGCCTAAGTCAGACATACCAGAACCTGCTCCGCTTAATGCAGAAGAAATTCCGCCCACACTTGTTTTTATTTGAGCTGTTACGCTGCCAGAACCGCCTGTAAATAAAGCTTTTATTCCCTGATAAATACCTTTTGCCAATCCAACAATCATTTGAAAAACTGCACTTATCAAACTTGGAATTGCTTGAATTAATGCACTTGCCACATTTTGCACTAATGCAGGAGCCACTTGTTCTATCAATTTGCCTATGCCTATAAGAGACCTTTGGACAACAGGCACAATATTTTCAAAATATTTTGTAATAGAATAAACCAAATTGTTGATTGCTCTGTCCAAGTCTCCACCGCCTGCAATAGCAGCCAAAACATTTCCCCAAGCAGCTTTCATCATATTGGCAGAACCCGTTATTGTTTTTTCTGCTTCTTGTGCGGTTGTTTCCGCAATTCCCAATTCTTCTTGTATTGCGTGAATAGCAGAATAAACATCTGAAAGGTTGTTTATGTCATACTTAACACCCGTAAGGGCCTGAGCATCTTTCAAAAGGCGTTCCATTTCGCCCTTCGTGCCTTCGTACCCCAATTTTAAATTATCCAAAAGTTGGTACTGTTGTTTTGCGAATCCCTGATAAGCAAGTGTTACAGATTCCATTGTGGAACCCATTTTATTGGCGTTGTCACTAATATCAATCAATGCCATATTAGCAATATCCGCCGCTCTTTCTGTGTCGCCCGCAGTACTTGAAATAAGACTTGCAGAAAACGATGTTACCTGTCGCATATATTCATTTGCAGAAACGCCTGCGGTATAAAAGGCATCGTTTGCATAATCAATAACTTTTTGAGCAGAACCCTTAAATAGGGTTTCAACACCACCCACCAATTGTTCATAATCAGCATAAGCACTAACCGCCATTTTTGTTATAGATACAGCCGCTGTTGCCGCCAATGCGGTAATCGCAAGAAAACTTTTACCTACAGTCGCAGTCAGCGATTTCATTCCCGACTTTATACCGCTGTCATCTATTTTAGTTGTTAGTATAATGCTACCATCGCTATTTCTTATTGCCACATAAAATCACTTCTTTCTATTCAATTATTGATGTGTTTTTTTGTTTTGCGAGTTTCATCAAAATGTCATCATCATCAAAATTGTCATACTGAGGAATGTTTTGCTTAATCTCAATTTCCGATTTGTGATTTCTGTATATTTCCTTTTCGTAATCTTCCAATTTTTTACGTTTTGCCAGTTTGTATCTGATATCGACATATGTTTTAAACGCACATTCTCCAATTTCGTAAAAAGCACCCAAAAACGTGAACCAATGCAAGTGTTTTTTTTCTCTTATATCAAAGCCCAGAATTTTATTTATAGGAGGAATAATTAAGGGTAAATCTTTTTGCCAGTCATACAATATTAAAGGCGTTTCTGCGTTTGATGATGTTTCTTCTTCTGATATTTTTTTGTTTCCGTTAATGAATAAAATCAAATATCTTAAAGCTTCTTCAACATTTGGAATCTCTTCATAATTTTTATAAAACAAGTCCAAAAGACAGTCTGTTTTTTCCATCATTGTTAATTCTGAATCGTTGAAGCATTCAAAAATATCAATGATGTTTCGCCAGTCTGTTTTAATCTCAAACTTTTTGCCCTCAATTAAAACAAAAGAGGGCAAATCGTAAATTTCCCACATATACAATCAGCCCCCTTATTTTTAAGATTTTTTACTTGCTTTATCTTTGTATTTTGCCGTTCTTTCAGCGCTTGCCTTTTTGTAATATGGAGCAATGCCCTGCATAAATTCGAAAAACATATCAACATCAAGCGTTTTTCCAAATACAAGTTCGCTTGTTCCGTCGCCGTATATGCCATCAATACTGTTGCGGAGAAATTTAATAAATTCCACCATAAAATCGACTCTCGCTTTTGCGTTGTCCGAAGTATCGGCTTCTGATGCTTTTTTTGTATATTCCTCTCGTTTAGCTTCCATTTCGGCTACGACGTTTCCAAATCGCTGAGCTTCGCCAACATCTTTGGGGTTAAATTTAAACACCCCTACGTTTTCACCGTCTCTAATTATGTCAAGCCGTACTAAGCCTGAATTAATATGTAATTCTGCCATTTTTTATTCTCCTTTATGCTCCCATATCATCTTCAACAAATTTGCCTGTTGTTTTATCAATGTGTCCGTATGTTCTTTCGTCAACAAAATGCACCTCGTGAGGTATGTTTACGCCGGTAAGACCTGATGCAAAATCTGTAATGTTAATTACTGCATCTTGCTTCCAAGCTCTCATATTACCTTCTTCGTCGGTTACATAGTCTTCATAACCCACATATGCAGTTCTTACCTCATCAAGTGTTTTTCTATAATAAACAATGTCATTAAGCCACATTGAATATTCGTCTTCCCCATCTACGTAAACAGGGTCAATTGTCATTGTTTCAGCATAACTTGCAATTTCGTACACATGATTTCCAAGGACGTCATCTTTTTCGTTCGTAGTTGCGTTCATTGATATAGGCATATCCTCAACACCCTTACCAAGAAGCAATAACGAATCATCCTTGCTGCCAGCCCAAGCCACTTTGAAATCTTTTCTTTTTGCCTGACCGGCTCTGTATGTATAAGCCATATTGAATATCTCCTTTGCTTAAAAATTGCCGTTCCTTAACCCGGCATTAATTGTTTTATATAATTTATCTAATTGACCGCCTGCGGCGGCTTTTTCGTCCCAGTGGTCGGTTGCATATGGATTGTTTTTTTGGTATTCAAGCGGTTCACCGGACGGAACCTTTTGAACTCCCGGACGCGAAAACCATCCTTCTGAACCAAGAAATCCCCCAACTCCATATATGGGGTCAACGTATTTTTCGCCAAAATACACATATGCCGAATATGGTTGCGTGTAATGGATTTCAAACGGCTTAATTTGTTTACTTTGAACCAATAACCCTGTATCTTTGGGTGTGTACGGTGTAAGCAATCTTCCCCATTCATTTGCAACAAACCGTCCAAATCTGTCATTTGTGACTTTTGATATAATTTTGGATTCGTTAAGATTAATCTTCAGATTCATATCTCATATCAATCCTTGGATTCGGGTTAACATAACGAAGGCGAACTGTAATAGCATATACAATCAACTGATTTTTATCGTCAACACTCCAAACAACAGGAGCTGTCCCGGTAGGTTCGATTGATAAAACCTTTAACCCTTCAATTTTTGGCAAATTTCGCTTTGCGTTTTGCTCCAACAGCCAGCTGCAAACCTGCTCAACTTCGTCATAACTGACAATATTAATGTTATCAGCTGTATTTCTGTCATCGTTGGGGTCGGTACGCTGCACCATATCAATTTGGAAGTCCTCATATATAGACGGATACGGAGCGAGTGTTCCAACATACTCACCTGTTACATCCCAACCCTCATTTTCTGCCGCATAAATAGGCGATGAACCCCTGGGAAATATAATTTGTGAACCCTTTTCGATTTCCCCAAAAATTGACCACAAATTATTGAGTTGCGGACATTGCCGCATATATTCAAACAATGTTGAAATTTTGCTCATATACTCCCTCCTATACGTTTGAAATGGTTATGTTATCGGTTGACATTCCAAATATATACGGATTGACGGTCGTAACACTCATTCCGTTATTTTGGTACTTGTCCTTAAGTTCATCCCATTCAGTAGCGTTGGTTACAACATCAAAAACCTCGCCATAAACAATAAAATCATCAGGCTGAACCGTATAATAATGCTCACGTTCATCAACGGGAACAAGGGCATATTCTGACGGTGATTTATAATGCTCCACATCACGAGTTATTACATTCTGTGCATTGCTTATGGTCTGCACAGTTTGATTTGAACTCGCTACCGTTCCGCTGTATACCATACACTTTTCAATCACTCGTCTGTCCCAATGTCTTGGCTCAATAACCGACTTTTTAACGTCGTTGTATATGGTGACTTTTTTTGTATAAAAATCTGTCAACACATCGCCCCCCTATACAACAAGCTGATACCATTTTCGGTCTTTATTGTTGAAAGTGGTTCAAATATCCTGTCAAGGTCTGATGCAAAATCATCAGCGGTCTTCGTTACATAGCTTTCGCTTTCGCTGACGGGACCGCCCGATTGACTTCGGCTGACAACGGTCTTATCGACAGTATTTGTCGATATATAATCAATCAAATCGGCACAAACAATTCCGACCAATTCAGGGATTTCTTCAAATTCTTCAAGCCTTGATTGAGTTCTCACATCAATCATTGCACAAGCACGGTCAATATTTCGCTTAAAGGCGGCTTCACTCAATGTGCCGCCTAAATCCTTATAAGTGCCATAAGTTAGATAATGCATTGAATTAACCGCCTTTCTGCTTATTCTTCGTCAGGCTTTTCGTCTGACTTTAATTTCTTTTCTTTCTTGGGTTCTTCATCAGGAATCTCCCGAATGAGAACTTCCTTACGTCTGTTGTTTGTGGTTGACAACTCTTTCAGCCTGCTTGGAAGCACGGTCATCCCTTTTCTGGGAAATTCATCGCCTTCCTTGTATTCAAAACCGTTGTCCTGAAGGTCTGTGAAGTACTTAATTACTTTGTACATAATTAAGCACCTGCCCCTACAGTAACAACAGCAATTGCATCAATGTATTCTGCCCAAAGCTTCATACCCATAATTGCCCAATTCTTGCCTGTTGCAGTAGAATAATCACCCTCAACAGCAAAGCCGATAAGGTTTGTATCACCGTCAACTGTATATTTAAGTCCCATCTGTGCATAACCTGAATTGCTCGGGTCTGTGTAGTAGTTTACGATGTTTTCTACAGGGCAAGAAATAACTGTACCTTCTTCAATTTCACTTGAAAGAATAACAGTTTCAGCACCCATAAAACCTTTAAGATATTCAATACCAAATGCACTCTGTACGGTAAGCTGTGCCGCGCCAAGATAACGGTATGCATCCATTGTATTTACCCATACAACAACACGAGAACCGTCTTTGTGAAGCTTCTTAAACTTATCCTTTACCTTACCGATTGCAACAGCAACAGCCATCTGAAAATCGTTTGCAGTTTCCTTGAGTGTGCCTGTTTTAAGGAATGCATAAAAATCGCCCATAACCTTGCCCTGCAACTCATTAAGAAATGCTTCGTCTGTTTTCACGATTGCAACTTCAGGACCGTAAGCATCAACATCTTCAATAGAAATGCCCTTGCCGTACTTCTGGATTGTTAAATCTTCGTGCAGAACCTCTGTAACGGTTGCCTTTGAAAGTGGAATTTTTTCACCCTCTGCAACATTTCCATTTTCAAGTGTGAGTTCTGCTTTATAAGAACGAAGGATTGTTCCAGGTTCTTTTCTAATAGGACGCATAATTCCCATAATTTCACGGAGTGCATCCCAGTTCTGTGTAAATCTTGATACAAAATCAATTTTTCTCGCTTCTACCTGAATATCAGTAGTCATAGTTAATCCTGTTTCAGCCATTTATCTTTACTCCTTTTTGAACAAATTCATATTATTAGCAATAGCTTTCTGTCTTTCAGCAGAATCTTTAATTGCTAAAACATCTTCTTTAGAGCCGTAAACTTTACCATTCACGCCCTGCGGTGTACCCCCCTGCAACTTAACGGCTGTAACGCCTTCGAAACAGTGAGCATCATCTTTTGTCAATTCGTGGAAAATATCGGCATCTGCCCTTGACTTGTTTTCTTCAAGATCAATCGCATCTCCAAACTTCTTCAAATAAGATTCACGAACTGCATCGTGCGAGAATTTCTTATCTCCAACAACAGCCTCAAATCTCTTGTTGATAGCTTCGGTTTTCTCTGCCAGAATCTTATCCGCCTTTGCCTGAGCTTCCTTTGCATCAATATCAGCCTGCAAGGCTTCGTATTTGGATTTCCATTCTTCACCACTTGCATTTGTGGCTTTCAGTTCGTCTAGTTCTGATATGAGCTTATCCTTGTCCTCTTTTGATTCTTTCAATTCGGCTTCAAGCGCCGTGACCTTTGACTTGACTTTCTCAACATCAGCACCGTTTAAATCCATAACGGCTTTGAGCTGTTCGTCCGTTGCATCGGCAAATATTGCCTTAATTTCCTCACGTTTCATTTCGTTTCATCCTCTCTTCTTAACTACGCTTTTTACGGGGTTGCATCCCTTGCTTTGACTGTTTTACGTCTGAATCATCTGACAACTTAAACATACCACAACTAAATAGTCACATTTAATCACATGTTTCTTGATAAATAAAAAAAAGAGTAGCCGAAGCTACTCTAATTCAATTTATAAAGCTAATATTTTTTGCATAAAAAAAAGCACCTACTTTTGTAGGTGCAAGTTTTTCAGAATGTAATTCAATTTGTTTCAGAAATTCGAATCAAATCTTTCTCGTAAAATTCAGTGAATAATGCATCTTCTAATACATCGCCATTATCGTTTATAAATTCCACAGTATACGCATCTCCGTTGTTTATAACATCAACAATGGTTCCGATGTAGGTCTTTTTTATTTGCAATTCAGGATGATCAATTTTTGTTCTAACCACATCATATAGCTTTAGCATTATTTCACCTCTTTTATTGATTTTTTATCAAAGGTTGTTGTAATAAATCGCGGAATATTTGAACCTTTATCAATCTGCCAAACTGTATTAAGAACCATACTTTTTTTCTTTTTTCCTTCAACCTTTATAGGAATTTTATATTTTGTTCCATATTGTGTAACTGTTTCTCTTGTTACCGCAGAAGTTTGAACTCCATCAAACAATTTATTCGATAATTCTTCCCAGTTACCATAATGATACCCCAAAACAGAATTTAATACTCTTGCTTTATGCTTCCCAACAGGATGATTGCTGTTAAGAAAATAGCCTTGTATCTTTTCTGGTATAGTTGCGGCACTTATTGCATTTGGCAATCTTTTTTGTTCAGCAGGATTTTCTTTTTTTATTATACCACTTTTCCCCGAATTGTCAACAACTTTCCCCGCATTTGGCAACGCTGAATCCTTACCCTTGACAAAGGACATTTTTTCAGGCTGTGCCTTTATGCCTGTGCGGTCAGCAATCTTCTGATACTTGTCCATTATCCGCTTTTCTCTTTGACGGATAGCCTTTAATTTACGTTCCGCTTCATCAGCTCCAATATTGTCTCCGCTTGATTTCAGACCTTCTCTTTGGAGCTTTGCTTGTCTGCCTGCACGTTCAAGCCGTCTCATTGTCTGTTTCCATTCATAACCCGTTTTGGTTACACCGTCAACAGTAATCGGCTGTGCATTTTGTTGGTTGAGCCGTTCAAGCTCCGCAGAATCATATGCAGGCTCACTCACACCGCAAATTATAGGCGTTTCAAAGTGTAAACATCCGTAATCATCAAGAGCCTCCAAGGCTTTATCTGCACTCTCAAAGAAAACACCGTTAATTGTCCTGGCTTTACCAAGTACAAACTGTTTGCCTTGCATGAATTCGTGTGACGGTCTGGGGTTGCTGTGCCAGTCAATTTCTATACCATCACAGCCCAACTCCTCACCAATTAGCCGTGAATACTCTCTTGATGCTTGCTTTGCTCCCCAAAGGAGATTCTGCCGAACCATACTGTCAAGGCTTCGTGTAACTCCGCTTGGATAACTAACCCTAATACCACTGCCACCAAGTTCACGCAGAACATCACGCATTTCTGCTCCAAATGTGCCTGTTCCTGTTGCTATGCTCACAACTGCCTTATCAAGTACGTCAGTAAACGTCTTTTGCAAGGGAACAAATGTATTCCCCTGCATAAAACCAATCGCATTCGCTTTTGTCATACTGAAATTAACAAAGGTTTCAGCTGTAGTTCTTGAATACGCATTAACTAACGCTTGAAGCTCTTTGTTGTCAGCCAATGGCACATATGGTTTATTACGGTAATCATATAAAGCTTTGTTTGCTTCGTGCTGTGCATTAATTGTATCAGCATATATCTGTTTTGTTTCTCGCACGTTCTGCCCGGTTAGTTTTGCAAGGTCCTCCATAACCGCATCAGCATCAATCTTAGCCAAATCTTCAGCGTATTTCTTGAAGAAATCCTTCTCGGACATACCTCTGTACTGAGCATAGTTATTTATGGCCTGCAAATCAGCAAAGCTAAGAGAGCCAATGTTCTTGACCCTCTTACCAATTCGGATGAGTGCTTTTTGCTCCCATCCGAATACACTTTGGAACATTTTTTCTGCTCTTTTTTCAAGCGTGTCCTGAAATGCCATTAGATTTCACCTGCAAACATACGGTCAATTGTTGATGCTGTGTCTGCCGCCTTATTCGCTTTAATTCGCTCAGCCTTTGCCATTCTTTCTTCAAGTGTCAGGTCAGGGAACAAGAACAAGGTTAAATCCTCATCCTCTACAACTCCCGCATTCTTACCTTCAAGAAGTCTCTGCCATTGTTCAGACGAATTTTCAAATGGGTCGTACCAATCCACCTTTAATGTCCACAAGTCCAAAGGTAACAGCATCAGGATGTTATCAGCCTTCAACACCTCCATAATGCCGCTATACATCGCATTACGCACTTTGTTCATCATTGAAATTGTTTTTGCGTTTGCTGTTCTGATTTCGGTTGCTGTTGCTCCTGCGGTATGTTCAGCAGGTGTTACAAACCCCGAATTGAGACCGATTCTATCCTCATAGTCATGACCTGCATCAATTTTATTCTGTCGATAATCTGTATATCTGGTTGACGGTGCAAATTCATCAATTAGCACGCCATCCACCCCTGCACGCTTGCGAATGGTGTATATATCTTCAGGGATATCATGTCTTTTACGTCCTTTTTCGTCTTTGGCGTTAATAACAATGCTCTCATCAGCAAACAACTTCATCCGAGCAGTTTCCATTTCCACAAACAGCATTTTTGTAGCTTTTATCAACTTTTCCTCTTCTTCGTGACAGGCAAAGTTTAACGGAACCCCGAAAAACGGCTCCAAACCGTTGCTATCCTGGGGAGATTTAAAGTGTGCAACGCCAATATGATTAGCGTTATAAAACGCTGTGTTGTCGTTCTTGTAATGCTCCCATTCTTCAACAAACACTTCCCGACCGGAACTGTCAAGATTATAATAATACACAAACAGCGTGCCGTTTGGGTCAAGATAATGCCGTCTTACAAGTGTATATGTTTGTCTCTTTATAGTCTTTCGGTCAATAATCATTGCAATTTCGTAGATTTTACCTGCTGATTCGCTATATATACTAACGTCTGAGCGAGGTATAATTCTGTGATATGGTTCTGAATCCTCATTTGTTGCCATTGTGACAAAACAATTGCCCTGCCCCATCATCATAGCACAAATTTCATACCTCTTTTTTTCGAGGTCTTCACACAACGCCCTTAAAGGTGTAACCAATGAACTATCGCTTTCAAGTTCAAACGTTGCCTCATCATTGACCAATGTTCCCAACTTCTTAACAACCACATCCAAAGGGTTCTGAACTTGAATGTTATCCCACGTCAAAACCTCAGTTTTTTGCTTTACTGTCCGTTCTTCATCATCTCCGAGACCTTTTATATTCTGCCAAAATGTACGCCAATTAAATGCCAAAAATATCACTCCTCAATCTGTTAAATATAAATAATCATCCGCTATAGAATAAAAAAATGCATCTATGCAGTCAATGTTCATTGAACCATCATCGCAGATAACCGCCTTTTCAGACTTTTCATCAAATACAGCGTTTTGAAGCTGATTTATTAACGCGCCACAGCAACCTTCTACAAGTTTAAACCTGCCACTTGCCATTAACCTTGTCAACATTAATGGTCTATCCGCCAATGGCATACTTGATTTTATACGAGCCGCACTATCAAAAATATACCGCCAGTTATTAAGGCTGTTAACCGTTGTATAATAGTTGTCATCTATATAACAGTAGTCGGCTTCTATGCCGTATTTTTCCTCAATTTCGACAATAAATTCTTTTGCGTATTGCTCAACATCTTGCAATTTAACAATTTCAGGAACAATTTCTTTGACGCCAAGCACATATACTTCGTTGCTATGTGTTATTCCTGAAGCAACCAACGCAAAGTTTGATTTATTTCCTCCTAAGTCATAACCCACACCCAAGGACTTAAATCTCTTGGGGCATTCGTTTTTTAAAACTATGTACTTGGGCGTATTGTCCGCAAAGTCAGGGAAAACAATTCCCTCAGCTCTTTTCCATTTACCCAAAATATAACGGTCAAAATATACGGTTCCTTGATATTCAAGCTCCAAATTATTTACAAATTCTTTCGGATTAAATGGATTGTCGTATAATGTGTATTCTTGACAAAAAATATCAGCATCACTATCAAGAAACTTTTTAAACCAATGATTCGGTCCTTCCGGGTTGCAGGTGCCATCAAAAAGTGAATAGCTTTTGTCAAGACGAGACTTTAGCATATTAAATACTTCTTCATTCCAGGTCACAACTTCATCGCCGTAGCAATATTTAATTGACGAACCTCGAAGACGGTTTACCTGATTTATCTTGTCGGCACCAATACAATGAACCTTTTCGCCAAACATTAGCGCCGTATTATCTGCCTTGATATCACTTACAAGCTCAACGCCCCAAATGTTTTGCAAAGGCTCAATTATATTTCTTTGAAGTGTGCTTTTGGTATTTCCGAGAATAACATATAAACCATCTTTGCCACTTACAGCTCTGATGCGCTTTGGAATAAGATAATAATCAAGAAATGTCTTTCCACTTCTGGTTGCACCACTCTTTATATTCCATCTGCGATTTGCTTTTTTCCAAAAATCCTTCTGTTTGTCGGTTAAACTATTCAGCAAGTTTGTCCACCTCACCAATTACAGAATCAAGTTTTGCAATCACATCAGCATTGTTATTTTGTTCCTTTTCTCCCGTTAATTCCATAAGACGGTCAAATGCATTATGAGAACCTCCTGCAGCAGCTTTAACCATTCCCAAAAGCGCGATAGTCTTTACATCTGGTTTTTTTATTCCAAACTGTTTGGCAACCGCTACAATTCCCTCATCAGTTATTTCTGCCGCAAGAACTATTTTAGCTATTTCCCTGAAGGTCTTTTGTTCTTTCTTTTTCTTGTTTGTTGCTGCAGCACCTTTTTTTGCAATCTCGTTGCGTTCTCGTTGCGTTCTATCTTTTAGCGATATCAAATTTTTTTCATTTGCCACCCTACCACCTCACATCTGAAGGGGAAAGGCAAAGAGCCGACACAGTATGTATCAGCCTTATTATTAACTTTTTCATTGCATCAGCTCCTTTAGTTTATTCTCTGGCAGGGATAGAAGGATTCGAACCCACACTACAAGAGCCAAGGTCTTGTGTGCTACCCTTTACACTATATCCCTATATACTGTCGCCCCGGCAGGTCTTGGTTTCACCCTGCCGGCACTTCTCGTCTGTTCCGAGCCGCCAATATACTTTTCTTAAGAGGTCTCAACTTAATGTTATCACATATTAAGAGTAACATTTAATCACATTTCTTTTTCATCCTAACAGCGTGAACTTCTTCGATAGCTTTTTTATGTAGGCGATGAATATGCTGTGATTCATAGAACAACTCCTCGCTAATTTCTTCCCACTTCTTACCAAGCACATACCTTTTGTAAAGGATTTGTTTGTATGTTGGATTATTTATGGCATTGATAATGTTAAATATCTCTTCACGTTGTTTTTCAAGCATCTCTATTCTTTCCATCGAACATTTTAACACCTCTCGCTCAAAATCCAACTCTTTATTAATATTAAATATTGACTTTAACCATATTTCTGTTGATTGGATGTCCTGCACTGTCAATTACCTCTCTTCGGGACCCCCTGTTGCGTGTGTAAATGTGTTATACAACTCCTCAACTGCCGCATCCAGAAGCAGAAGATAGTTGATACTGTCCCCGATTTTCTCGCCCCACATTTCCCTGGGTGGCCTGCCCCCTTCCTGAACTTCCTGTATCAGATCATATACCGACACAGTATGCTTTGCCATCATCCCAGCAAGAGCGGTCAGAATATTAACCCCCTGCAGCTCTGCCGCAACCTTGAAGTTGTGAAGCCTGTCCTCAGTCGCATATTCGTCCGCTTTCTTTACAAGCACCTGCTTGCATTTATCAATTCTTTTTTCGATACAATCATTAAATCTTTCAACTTTCATTTGTTTTCCTCCTTTATGTAAAATCAATTCCTACCCCTCTCGAAAGAACTCTCCCAAATCTTTTTAAATTCTTTTTCCTTACTCTGCTTTTCTTGTGCTTGTACGCCAAGTGAAACAAGTGCGGGTTAGTTTGTTTTAAAAATTCTTTTAACGATTCCCACAAGGTCTGTATAAATACAACAACTTGCTTGATAAGTTCAGCTATATCCTCAATCACTTTGTTCATAGCCTTGTGATAATCAATTTCTTCAAAGTATGTTGTCATTAAGTATCTCTCCCTTCCTTCCGATATGCCTTTTCCATAGCCTTAAATTTCTGCCTTGTATTATCCCAGTCACGATTCTTCCAAAGCCATTTAACACAGAACCAATAGTATTTCAATTTTTTCATCAGCATCTTCCTTTCATTTGTTTGCTTTATAAATCTTTTTTCGTCGGTGATGGTTTGAGTTATTTTATACATAGGGCGTGAGTCCAAGTAAACCCATAACGATGGAAGTCCCATAACATCACCCCTTTTTCTGCTTCGGTGGTTTGGGTAAGGGCTTCCAATGGGTAACTTCGTTATCTTCCCAACCTTTAAAAGCAAAATCATCAAAAGCAAATACTGCTACAAAAATATTGTTTTCTAATGGGGCATACCCTGTAAGATTTCTTGTATGAACTATATATCTACCATCTTTTTTAGGCAACCTCTCATTAACATCAATCCATTCACTCATTTTGTTCACTCCTTTATGCGATTTTATTGTGTTAATTTTTTCCCACACCACGGACAAAATTTTATTGTGTTTGCTGGAAGATTTACAACTACATAATGTTTTGTAGAAATTTCAATACTGCCGTCTTTGCCAATATATATTATTTTCCCAATTCGCATCTCATACAACACTCTTTGCGTTTCAATACTCTCACTCCTTCAAATCGTTCTTAACCCCATTGTTCAGCCATTGCCTTTGCAATGCCGGGAAATGTTTTGCTTCTTACTTTTGCTCTTTCTTCTTTTGAGCATTGACTTCTCCACTTACTGTCGCTTTTTATTCGACCATTTTTAGCAATGTAATAGTAGATTTCCGATTCAACAACGTTAGTAGGCTGCAAAAGTGGTAAATTTTTAAGCCATAAGCAAGTTGCTTTTCTTGCCGGGTGTCCGTATTCATAAGGTTGAATAATTTGGTCAGGCTTTCTATACCTTGTAGACATACACCCTATTGGGTTTTCAATAGCAATTTTTTCACAGTCTGCATTTGCTAACTTTAAAAAGAACTCTGCCGCTTGTTCTCTGTCTTTCATTCTCTGAATGGCTTTTTCGCCATATTTTTCAATATTGAACCATCTGTTCCCGGTTACAGTCAGATATGTGCAAGGTGGAAAAGCTATAATCATGTCCCATTTTCCATCAATAAAGTGGTTCAAGCCGTCAACTGTTTCAAACTCACAAATTCCATTCAACAGCAGAATAACGTCTTGCATTATATGCCATTCCGGATGACCACCGCTGCATTCGATAATGTCACAAGAATAAGCATTGTGCCCCTTTTCTCTGAACGTCTTGCAAACTGCCTGACTTTCTTCACAAGCAATCAATACATTCATTTCCTATACAACCTCCTTAAAATCGTTCTTTTTGCCACCGACATTTGTGTCGGTCACACTTTTGAATTGCGGGTTTTGTTGTGGTTTAAACACTACTACCATGCTTGGAAAGGGTGCGGGATTCTTACTATTCCCAAATTTCAACCTGCCTTTAATAAATCTGACTTCAGCTTTGCCGCATATGTATTCGTGAAATGATATCCTGTCAGTTCTCGCAGGGATTAGCAGTACCACTGTAGTGTTAGGTTTCAATGATTCTTCATAGCATTTTTTTTGTCCAAATACCAGTTTCTTTATTGCCATAAGGTGGATTACAGAATACTACTTCACCACCCCAATCCTGAAGCAGTCCGTTTTGCTCTTCCGTATAATATTTTTCACATTTATGGTTAAATTCATCAGCACAAGGGTCTAATGTAAAACAAAACTCCTTGTCCAACTCATCAAAAAACCATTGTGGTGTTGCCCACTTATCTGTCTTACTTGAAAACATTAATCCTGCATTCATAAAAATCACTCCTTAACACCCTCATACGTCTCCGTCTCACACAGAGAATTGTGTTCAACCTTTGTTAAACCCGTCGAAATCGACCTGTTTAACCTCTCAATTTCTGCCTTTTGGCGGTTGATTAGGTCAAGGCTTGCTTTTTCCAAAGCATCTACGTCATTTATGCAAAGTTTTCTAAAATGACAACCCATTTCCTTGCAACTTACGATTTTGTTGGCTGTGCAACACTCCAAAGCCTTTATAATCTCGTTATCTGTTATTTTGCTCATTCCTTTACCCAACCTTTCAACATATGTTCCTTTGCCTTTGAATAAAACTCTCTTGAAACCTCAAAGCCATAACAATGCCGATTAAGTTCAGCCGCCGCCCTTAAAGTTGAACCACTTCCGCATACAGGGTCAATTATTACATCGCCTTCATCCGTAAATATCTCTATAAGCTGTTTCAGAACGGAAATTGGTTTTTGTGTTGGATGAATCTTGGGATAATTTTTTGCACTATCTCTTTTCCATTCAAACCAGTTAAAAATCATCCTGCCCGAACCCTTTATGATGTTGCCTTGTTCATCATACTTTCTTCCATTGTTAAATTTAGGGAGCTTGTCTCTGTATAACACAACAGCATATTCGGTTGCTCCCACAATCTTCATATTCGCCTTTAATACTTGAGCTGAATAATTTTTGCAAAATATAAGCGGAAAACTATGTACAAATCCGTGCTTTATCCCATATTCGATTACAGTAGGAATTTGCTCAAATGCACAAAACACAATCATTGCAGGTGCTTTTCCTTTGTCTTTCGGTTCTTTTATCAACAGTTTATTACAAAAATGAAAATACTCCGCTATATTAAATTGGCCATCTCCGTTAAAAAAGTTGCTTGCAGCCTTTTTGCTCTCACCGTTCTTGTTATCGCCATCAACATACCACATAGGATTTGATGCATAAGCATTAACTCCAAGATTATATGGAATATCAGCAATTACTAATTGAGCCTTTTTAATGTTATATTTTTTGTAATTTTGAAAATTGTCATGAAACAATTCCACCGTAGAACTGCACACCTTTTCTTCTGTTATACAGTCAAATAAATCCATCTGTTCACCTATCATTTTGTTCACCTTTCTTATCCCTCCCCTATTATTTTATCTCGATATTTGTTACACCTCGTTACACCCAAGTTACACCTATGGGTGTAACCGCTAAACCCCTTGTTTTGAGTGCGCTTGCGGTGTGTTTTTTATTTGGTTACACCTTTTCCCCAAACATATCTTTAAAAATTTAAAAGATAGTTGTGTTTGTCTGCACACAATATTTTTATATAATAAAGTATATATGTAAAACGGTGTAACCGGTGTAACCTGTGTAACCGTTATCTTTTATCCCAAGGAAGGTCATCAACTGTAATTTGTTCAAAAACTTCATTTGGTTTTATCTCTTCAAATTCTTCGCTTGCCTTTAAGCAAACGCAACGGCACACGTTGCCTAAAATCTTTTTAACTTTCGTGTTCTTTCCATGCTGAGTAATAATCAAATTTTGCTCTCTTGCCCAACTCAAAAACGCTGTAGGATTGTACCCTTCATTCTGCAGAATTCGGTTAAATGCCGCATTGACAATATAAATATAATTATCATCAATTGCACCCCAGACCTCGCCTGTGAGATAGTCTGCATTCCGTCCGTTGTCAAAATGATTAGTATTCATTGAAACAAAATCGTACAGAAAATCCAAAGCTCGTTCGTGTGCTGAAACTTCACTCTTTGTAGATAGGAATGGCTCGATATCAGCAATTTTTAAGCGAATGCCGTCTTTGAAGAACCATTCTTCAATCAACCTGTCAGCAGTAAGAACAACGCTTGCCGCCATTGCCTGTTTTTCCGTGCTCTCTCCGCTTGTCAGCTCTGCATAGCATTCTCTTTGAATAGCTCTTGCATATTCTGCATTTTCTTCACCTGTAAGCATCCTGACAAATTCTTTCCCGGCATAACCGTAATTCTTTTTTATAAATGAAACAGTTGAAACAGGGTCAGCAAAAAGTTTGTTGTTCTTGCAATCAATTTCAATAATACGGTTGACCGCACCACTTCCGGAACTATTATTACTGATAGGCATTTCGCCTGTTGTCAGAATGCAGTTCTGCCAACTTCCTATTTGTTGCAACCCGCCTGCTTTCTGCCCTCTGGCACGACCTACACCCTCGCAAAGGAAATAAATCATATTATCAAAGTCTTTACGGTCCTTTAATATCTGCAATTCATCCAAAATCAGAGGAAGTGAGTTTACAAAGGTTGCTGACAGCTCTTGCGCTACCGCCGTTCCGTTAAATGTGTGAATATACTTACCCACAACCGGGTTCGCCCAAACAGATGCCGCAAGCATCAAGGCGACCGTCTTACCTGCTTCTGTTCCGCCCCAAAGGTGGACAAAAAATGGTAACGCTCCGCAAATGCTGACAAGAACGCTTGAAAAAGATGCTGCCAACATTAAATTTGTTATAATATTTCCTCTTTTTCGAATTTCTTTTACTTGATTAATCCAACCTTCAAAAGAACCTTTTTGAGAAACCGATTCAAAAAAATGTTTGTAGTTTAAATTACCGTCAAAAACAAGGTCTTCCACATAAGGAGAAAAACCATAATTTTCAATCCATCCCAAACGGCTGACGGCATTTAATTCCTCGATTTTATCATAATTCATATTTTCAAGATCAGCCAAATATTTAACAAGAAACTTTGAATTTTCGGAATTAACAGCTATACCGCACCCTGCAAGCTGCAATATCTTATTGTTACTTGCAAGGGTTTCCTTGTCCGCAATAACATATCGCCACTGCTTGTTCTTTTTGAAAGCGAGCTTTAGTTTTTCCATGCCTGTATCAATATTGATAAGTCGCTGGACAATTGTAACCGGATGATTGCACGCAACAATCTCAAACCCTTGACGGTCTCTGCCAATAATGCCGTAATCATCCGCGCCCCATTCGCCGCATAAAAGCTCCTGCTCCTGACCCTCAAATTCGGTCACATTTTCGTCAAGGACTCCATTCTGACTATCCACAAGCCCGGCATAGTTCTTATACATTTTCTGAAAGTTCCTGATGCCGTATTCCTTTGCATTGTCCGAAACAATATTAATCATCTGTAAATGTCTTAGTTTGTTATCTTTAAATTTATGAACATATTCAAACGGTTCTGTCCCCTGAAGGAACTGCTCTTTTGTAAAATTCGGAATAACTTCAACGCTCATATTTTACCTCTCAATACTATCAAGAAGATATGCCGCATACTGGCGGTGAATTAACGCCGTCCAATATTCGTGGGGATAATCAAAGGCACATTTACTTGTGCCCTTGTACCTTCTTGTTATCTTTTCATTTTTTACCCATAAATCAAGGGCGTTGTTGTATGCATTATTTTTTTCTTCTTTAGCCTGACGTTCGGCTTCTTCCTTCCTTTTTCTTTCAAACTCGAGTCTTCTTATTTGTTTACGTTCCGCAGAAGACAATCGTCTCCCTGAAAGACCCAGGTTAAAATCATAGTCAATCTTTGTTATTGCCTGTCTGAAATCAAGCCCAAAAAACTTCATCACAAAATCAATTACACTTCCGCCCTCATTGCATCCAAAGCAATGCCAACGCTTGCCGTCCGAATAGTATCCCAATGACGGAGCTTTTTCATGATGAAACGGACAACAGATATTTCCCTTTTTGTCCGGGCTGAATCCGTATTGAACAAATACTTCCCTCATGGTCAGGCGGTCGGTTATTTCTCTTGCAATGTTCATATTAAACGCCCTTTATAATCTCATTATCCAAAACACTTTTACAAATTGAATAGATAGTTAAGCCCATATTTGCTTTGCTGACAAATACAATCTTAAGACCATACCGTATTTCAAAAGTATGAAGCGTTGACCAGAAGGACTTCTCATTGTATTTGCTTACATAATTATGCGAGATAATACCATTAAAACCGCTCGGATCTTCCACAAGTAAAAATTTGTGTTTAATTAACTGTGCTCTCTTCAACTCATAATGAAAGCTCTCATTATTGATAGATGCCGCCAATTCATCAAGAGAGTTCTTTCTTTCAATGAATAACTCATCAGTAAAGTATGTATCTGTATTGAATCCCAGCTCCGGGCAGGGTGTTATCTTGAAGCAGTAATCACCCGTTTTTAATGCCCGGTCTTCGTGTTCAACCTTATGTTTGGCAAACCATTCTTTGATGTGTCCGTTGACCTGTTCGTTTGTCGTGCAAACAATGCAAATATGCTTTAACAGCTCTTTATATTCTTTCTGCGTATAATAGTGTTTCATTTATTCCTCCCATGGAAGATCATCCGCTGCCTCAACCGCTTCGAAATCAGTTACCGTCTGTCTTTCGGGCATTTCGCCAACCCACGCCGGAAGCTTGTCTGCCTTGTCCTGCTTAATAAACCAAGCAACCTTCAGATATCCGCTTTCATCCTCTTTAAGCTTTGCAGCACCAACCGCACCAATCCAACCAACAAAATTGAAATCACCTTCGTCAATATTGAAGCTATCAAACAGCTCCGTCATATTTCTGTTAAACCAATCATTTTTCACGATGTAGTGCTTAATTTTGATATTACTACCGTTAGGCTTAATGGTAACGATAATCATTGGATTTCCGCTTGATTTTGAGGTACTTTCCTCAACATCAACAATCTCTACTCTGTAATCTCCTGCTTCCAATCTGGGAGCTTCTTCTCTCTTATAATCATTCCAATTTGACATATTGATTTCTCCTTTTTTTATTTCGTTTTCCATAAATTATAATAAACATCAACAAGGTTTTCCCTGTCCAAAAAATTCATAAACTTACGGATTTTAACCTCTATTGGCTCAACCTCGTTGGGTCGGTACGTTTCTTTATACATATACTTTCCGTCACAAATAAGATATTGAAATTCATAAGCCTCCGGCACCAGTTCAAAATACATAGGGTGCTGAGGCGAATCAAGATATTTGCCTACTTTGTAGGTCTTGCTGAACTTCGTGTCAAAAATAACGCCTGCTTTCAAGAAGTCCAAAACACCGTGTAGGACGAACGGCACACCATCAACAGTGATGTCTTTAAAAACTGTTACCTGCTGTTGAGCGCCATCCAAAATCGGCAATAACTGCGATATCGGCTCGGACCATTCAAGGCTCATATCTAATTCCTGACCGTCAAGGCAAGCATTGATGATATTTTCAAACTTTATACCGTCAAGCATCGCCTTTGTTGGTGGACTCTTTTTGCGGTTTAGGGTGTCGAGAAAATCCGTCCACCCCGACTCCGTTTTGTATACATATAGTCATGAATTAAGTAACGTTTGGGTGATTCTAAACCTTGCATTCATAACTCTTTGTTTCCTTGTTATATACGATGTTTAGTTCAACCAGACGCTTCTTAAACATTGCCTTCAACTCTGCAAGGCTTGTAAGTGCGTGATTGATGCTATTGAGTTCTGTCTGCTTTGCGGTTACCTCTTCGGGTGCTTCAAGGGATGCGATAACTTTCATTCCTTCTTTCATCGCCTCATCATAAAGTTTTTTCTGTCCCGAAAGGGCTTCGGTTTCTGCTGCAATGTTCTTCTTTACCGTTTCAAACAACCTCTCCAAAAAGTCATTTTTTTCGCCATCTGCAAGTTCCGGAACCTTAACAAGCCCCTTGATGCCATAAGCAGATTTCGCATTGTAGTTCATCGTGGGAGTAAATCCGAGCATTCTTTCACCGTTCACAATATGTAAATGTGCACCTAAGTCGGCAGGCTGCCATACAAGAGTTCTTGCAGCACCCTCGCAGACGATGTTATAAAAGGTTTCATCACCTTCTTTTTCTTTGCTCTCGTGAAACAAAAATACAACATTGAATTTCTTTCGAAGCTCTGCCGACAGTCTGATAAACTCCGACTTCACAACTCCAAATCCCTGAAGACTTATCCCTCCGCTTGCTTTGCTTGCCTTTTTGTCGATGCGCATCGCCCATTCCTTCAGGCACTCAATCAAAGCTCCGCAGGTATCAATTACGATTGTTTTGTACTGTCCTTCGGCTTCCTTGATGTCTGCAAGCATTTCCTCATATGTTTTGCAAACTGAGCTATCCTTCCTATGCTCAGGTTTAACACGGCTCATTCCTTCGTCCGCATCAATCAGAAGCACGTCCGGGGCGGATAGCGCAAGAGTTGTCTTGCCAACACCCGGAAGACCACTGATGATCATAATAATATTTTTGTTGCTAAAATCCATATTTTCAGGTTTTACAATTGCCATTTTTATTTATCCTTTCCTTTTTGATTTTTTTGTCACTTGCTTCTTTCCATACCTTGTATAAAACATACACAACTGGATCTTTTACGAAGTCAAGGCTCAAAGCGTTCTCATGTTCCTTTTTTAATTTTTTTACAGCTTCTTCGATGGTCATTCTTCAGCACCACCTTCCAGAAAATCTACAAATTTTTCATAACAGATGTTACATAAATCAATTCTTTGTCCACCTTTATACCTTGCAGCTCCAACGCCCCAAAGCATAATTTTTGCAGAATATCTGTGCAAAGCATATCCGGAACTATAACATCCCGTTTCATTCTTTATTTCTTTCCCGCACTTATCGCAGGTGGTTTCATATTTAACACTCATTCCTCAACCTCACTTTCAAGCCATTTCACAATGCACTCAATACAATTGCAATCATCCGATACATCTCCGTCTTCATTCATATACGGACACACAAGCATTTCCTTGCAAATCTCATTAGTTGCAAACTGCATTTTATCAATCCCTTCAGCCATTTCCTGAACAGTCATAGCTTTTATCCATTCAAATCTTGTCATCGCATCCTATTCCTTTCAAAATAACTTTTATTACACTCTTCACCGCAAAAGCACCGCCCGAATCTGTCAAATATGTATTCATCATCCTCTGTCAACTCCTCATCACAACAAGTGCACCGGTAGTTCTCGGACTGGTCCCTGCTGCCGAATCTCTCCGTCCGAAGTATCTCCGGGTGTGTCATACCTAACATCTTGACATTCCTCCGTTTCTTTGGTATAATTATTTAAAGGTTTTTTGTCAGTAAAACCATCCGAAGTCGTTACGGTTGCCGCCGTATCGGCTTCTTTCTTTTTGCGCTTCTGTGCCATACGATTATCTCGCTGACGTGCCAACTGTCTCAGATAATGCTCGTGGTTCATAGCCGACACCGCTTCTTGAATCGCATATCCTCTTTCGCTCATTTTTTCGCCTTCTTTCTGTCGAACAACACCGGAGCCAACAACATCGTCAAAACAACCGCCGCTGTTGAATCTCCGTCATATGCTCCCATTATGTAAACACTAATCAATAGCAAAACACTTAATACTTTCATCTTTTGTTCGCCTTCCTTAAATCTTCTTAATTGATACTCCGCATTTTTCGTGGTCGTTCTTGCAAGCGTTTCTGCACTTAGCCTTTTTAGTGCAAACATTACAACATAAATGTGGAGCATAACATTTTTTTCCAGTTAATCTACACTCTACCGTTGCCAACACCTCACCCCCCTTTATAATAATTTTGAAGCAAATTTGTGAGCGGTGATTTCCTTTGCACCATCCATATATTTAATCGCCTTGTTATAGCCGATTTTCAAGTAGTGCATAATGTCGTATACTCCCAACACACGTTTCCCGGTTGTTTCAATTACGTCAGCCAACGTCTCTCTGAAGTATGGTTTTTCTCTTGGCATATTTAGTCACTCCTATATTTTAACTTTCAGCTGTTCAGCAAGCTGTTTAATCACACTGCCGCCAAAGCTGTTTTTGGTCAGCTGAATGAATTCTTCAACTGTCAATGTGTCATCTTCAACATTGATGCCGTGGTCTTTCACAAAGGCTTTTCTGCCCATTTCACAGCTTCCGGTTAGCTTGTTGTGCCATTCAAAGAAGTCTTTTGCCGGGTATGCTTTGTCAAGCGAAAACTTTTCAATAAAAAGTCTGATTCTTTCGTCTGTGTCCATATCTTCAAACAGCTTTTCTTCAAGGGCTTCTTGTGCTTCTTGCAAGGTTTCCCCGTGTGCAAAATATCCGTGTCCTTTTACTACAAAGCAAGGGGTCAGTGTCAAGTCGTTATTCAAGATAAATCCTTTTGCACAATTGCCTTTTATGTGCTTGATTATGGTCTGAACTCCGTCAATGGAATAGACTTTCTGATCCTTGAATTTTTTTATGCCATCGCCAGAGCCAGAGCCATAGCCATCGCCAGAGCCATAGCCAGAGCCATAGCCAGAGCCATAGCCATCGCCAGAGCCATAGCCATCGCCAGAGCCAGAGCCATAGCCAGAGCCATAGCCAGAGCCAAGTTCAACCTTTAAAAATTCTTTTATCTTTTCCATTCCCTTACTCCCTCGATGTTTCTTATAGCTTCATCCGTACAGAGAATGATTTCGATTGCATCAAGAATTGTGATGTTGTCAACCGTAACTGTGAATTTACAACCTTCAGGATTTGTTGTTCCGTTTGTTGCAAGCTGACTGATTGATGCTGCTCCGTCCCAATACCACAAACGTCGGCACTTTTCAAGAGTTACTTCTCTGCCTTCCTTACCTACAAGCGTTCCAAAGAACACGCCCGACCTGTCACCTCTTACAATTACTTTTTGGTTCATCATTGTTTCCATATTTTTTTCATCCTTTCTTATTAAGAAATTGTTTAATTATTTCTCCTTATTTGGTTGTGTTGTTTATGCGTATCTTTTTAAGATACCGTTTTTGCAAAAAAAATACCTACAGGGTCTTTAATTTCCAAAATTGAAATCATTTTTTCGATTTCATCACTCCCAAAAACACCGCTTTTAAACTTATTGGAAAGCGTTCTACTTGTAATACCAAGCTCGTTCGCAAGCTGTTCCTGTGTATATTTTTTTCTGACCATCTGCGCTTTCAATTCTATAACGTTAACCATATCATCCCTCCATTTCGTATCTTTTTAAGATACTCGCATTATATCATATATTCAGTAT
>JAEIGA010001255.1_pt1 | contig 39317 bp, 25 predicted proteins | sample 9270691 | NCBI WGS metagenome assembly JAEIGA01 (sample SAMN17057246, study PRJNA624740) | gut metagenome | biome: biome; isolation source: fecal sample | host: Bos grunniens | place: China: Xizang | collected 2019
GACTTATCACATAACTGCACGAAGCAATACGCATAGCGATGGAGAAAAGGGCGTTTTCGTCATCCTTCCACGTCGTTTTCTTGTGACTGAAACGATGTCTTTATATCTCAATGGCAAGGGAAAACGAGAGTTCACCTTCGAAGCACTCAAAAACAATCATTCTGAGACGTTAGAACATCATAGTTTAAAACTCAATGTGGTCTCTAATCCGATGTGGTATGTTATCGAGGCTTTGCCACCACTCAGCAAAGAGAACAACCCGAGCAATGAACAATTATTCCATCGCTACTATGCTGCAAGCCTTGGATCAAAACTCATTGAAGAGTATCCCGAAGTTGAGGGTTATAGTGATTTTTATCAACGTGATAGTCTAATAGCTTTGCAACAAGCCCTATTGAACCGATTGTCTGAAGCTCAGCATTCCGATGGCGGATGGGCTTGGATGGAGGGCTTCAGTAGCGATTTGTACACCACACAACTCATCGTAAAAGGCATAGGAGAGTTAGAAAGTATGGGATGCATTGCAATAGCACAAAATGAGATCTTATATACCATGCTCAAGCAAGGAATAGGCTATCTTGACCGCATCTATCAAGACCGTTTTGATCGTATGGAACGTAAACCTCAAGTGCTTGATGGAGATGTACTGAATTATCTATATGTACGCACCATGTTCCCCGAACTTCCGCTTGAGGGAAAATCACACTCAACCTATAAGCATTACCAGACTTTACTCCTAAAGGATAAGACCACACGGGGAACACTAATGCAGAAGGCACAAAAAATGCTTACTCTTGTCAGAATGGGAGAAAGTAATAAAGCTTTGAAAATAGCAAAAGTTGTAATGGAGTCAAGCCTCGAAAACGACGAAATGGGTATTTATTGGCGGGACAATCGTTATGGATATAACTGGGGAGACAATCCTATAACCATACAGGCTCTACTCATAGAAGCATTCGTACAACTCAGCCAGCCTTCTGACATTATAGCCCGTATGCAACAATGGCTACTCAAACAAAAGCAAACGACCCATTGGGGAAACACTATTGCTACAGCACAAGCGATACATGCACTGTTAGGAGAATCTTCAGGGAGAAATGCACTCTCAGAAACCAGTAATGTCAAGATAAAAATCGATAGACAAACCTTAAACGACACACAAGACACCCGCTTAGGAACCATACAAAAGGAATGGGATACTAAGGATATTCATTCATCACTCGCAAAGGTCGGCCTTGAGAAACAAGCTGAAACTCCCACATGGGGCACTATGACCTGGCAGTATTACGAAGAGATAGATAAGGTGAAAGCCTCAGGAACAGGTTTTACACTTGCTACAACTTACTATAAAATAGAATCAACCGAAAAGGGAGAAACATTAGTACGCATCGTCGGGAATACATCACTCGAAAAAGGAGACCGCATTAGAGTATGCATGCAATTCACTGCAGATCGAGCTATGGATTACGTAGAGTTATGCATGCACCGCCCTGCCGCATTGAAGGCTGTATCAACCCGCTCAGGATATACCTATGATAAAGGATTAGCTTACTATCGTAGCATAGAGAACACCCAAAACAAATACTACCTTCAACGTATCGAAAAAGGTAAATATACCATTGAATGCGACTTTTGGGTAGCACAAACAGGAACCTACTCATGTGGTGTCAGCACCATACAATGTATGTATGCACCTGCATTTATGGCTACGACAGATGCAATGCGATTGAAGATATGAAACACATAGTTTATTCGAGCAGATTTTAGCTCCACATACGAAAACTAAAGATACACAGTGTATCGAGATAAAAAATAGACAAGTTTATTTTGTTCTCCTCTTGGCTTGTAGTATCTTTGCACTCACAAATAGAAATATAACAAATAATAGATATGAACTTTGTAGAAGAACTTCAATGGCGTGGTATGGTGCACACCATGATGCCGGGAACAGAAGAGTTGTTAAGTAAAGAGATGGTGACAGCCTATTTGGGTATTGACCCTACGGCTGATTCACTACACATCGGACACCTCTGCGGTGTTATGATGTTGCGTCATCTTCAGCGCTGCGGACACAAGCCGTTAGCTCTCGTAGGTGGTGCTACAGGTATGATTGGAGACCCCTCAGGAAAATCACAAGAGCGCAACTTGCTCAACGAGGAAACACTTCGTCACAACCAAGAGTGCATTAAAAAGCAATTGGCTAAGTTCCTCGACTTCGAGAGCGATGCTCCCAACTGCGCAGAGTTGGTAAACAACTATGATTGGATGAAGGACTTCACCTTCCTAGATTTTGCACGTGAAGTAGGTAAGCACATCACTGTTAACTACATGATGGCCAAGGATTCTGTACAGAAGCGTCTCAACGGTGAAGCACGTGACGGCCTCTCTTTCACAGAGTTTACTTACCAGCTCCTCCAAGGTTATGACTTCCTCTACCTCAATGAGCATAAGAACTGTAAACTTCAGATGGGAGGTAGCGACCAGTGGGGTAACATCACTACAGGTGCAGAACTTATACGTCGTACCAGTGGCAATGAAGTATATGCCCTCACCTGTCCGCTTATAACAAAAGCAGATGGTGGTAAGTTCGGTAAGACCGAGTCAGGCAACGTATGGCTTGATCCTCGCTATACCTCTCCATACAAATTCTATCAGTTCTGGCTCAATGTGAGCGATGACGATGCTGCTAAGTATATCAAAATCTTCACCGCTATTGGTCGTGAAGAAATTGAGACACTTATTGCTGAACATACCGAGGCTCCTCATTTGCGCACACTGCAAAAGCGCTTGGCTAAGGAGGTGACTATCATGGTACACTCTGAAGCAGACTATGAAGCAGCAGTAGAGGCCTCAGGAATCCTTTTTGGCAACAATACTCACGATGCACTCGTGAAGCTTGACGAAGACACCTTACTTGCTGTATTTGAAGGTGTTCCTCAGTTTAAGGTATCACGCGAAAAGATTGAGGCAGGTATTAAAGCTATAGACCTTTTCGCCGAGGAGTCAGCAGTATTCCCCTCAAAAGGCGAAATGCGTAAGATGGCACAGGGAGGTGGAGTATCACTCAATAAAGAGAAGCTTGCAGCTTTTGACCAGGAGATTACTACTGCCGACCTGCTCAATGATAAATACTTGCTTGTTCAGCGTGGCAAGAAGAACTATTTCTTACTGATAGCTGAATAAAAAACGCCAAAAGTTTGCAAGGATAAATAAAAACCCCTATCTTTGCACCGCTTTTCCGAAAGGAGGCACTTAGGATTGTCCTATGGTGTAATGGTAGCACAACAGGTTTTGGTTCTGTTTGTCTTGGTTCGAATCCAGGTAGGACAACTCCATATTAGATTTTCTAAGGGTTAGTAAAGAGATATCGAGTATTCGGTATCTCTTTTTTATTTTTCAAAGCTATTAGAAACCCTCATCCAAGCACAAGGAGGTCCTCACGTGCACAAGACAAGAAATCCCAAAGAAACAATAGCCTACACAAAATACATAATATTATCCTTGTATAGTGAATCTATTTTATGTATCTTCGCACTTGGTTTAAGCAAATAAACCTTACAATTATACTTTAATCAGGGAAGGCTTTAGTTATGTTACTTTCAGAAATTATCAAAGGAATACGTATAGAAGAGATTATCGGTAACACGGAATGCAATATTACCGACGTACATATTGACTCACGTCGTATCGGGCTGGGACATCTTTTTATAGCTATGAAAGGTACTCAAGTAGATGGGCACAAATATATACAAAGTGCTATCGAGAAGGGTGCTGCAGCCATTCTCTGTGAGGAATTCCCTGAGACATTAGCAGAGAGTATTACTTATCTGCGAGTGACTGATAGCGAAGAAGCCGTGGGACCTATCGCTACAGCCTTTAACGACCACCCTACCGATAAAATCAAGTTGATTGGAGTTACTGGAACCAATGGCAAAACAACTATCGCTACGCTCCTTTATGATATGTTTCGTGCCATGGGATACAAGGTAGGACTTATCTCTACAGTTTGTAACTATATCGATGGAGAAGCCATCCCTACTGAGCACACCACTCCTGATGCAATCACGCTCAACACATTATTGGGCCGCATGGCTTGCGAAGGCTGCAAATATGTATTCATGGAAGTAAGCTCCCACTCTGTAGCACAACGTCGTATTGGAGGTATCAAGTTTGCTGGAGGTATCTTTACCAACCTTACGCGCGACCACATGGACTACCATAAAACAGTAGACAACTACCTTCGCGCAAAGAAGACATTTTTTGATACCCTACCCAAAGAAGCCTTTGTAGTTACCAACCTTGATGACAAGAATGGTTTGGTAATGACACAGAATACCAAAGCCAAGGTGCACACCTATTCACTGCGTAGCTTAGCAGATTTTAAAGGACGTATTCTTGAGCATTACTTTGACGGCATGCTACTTGACATTAACAACGTAGAGGTATTTGTACAGTTTATCGGCAAGTTCAACGCCAGTAATCTACTCGCTGTTTACGGTGCAGCTTGTCTCTTAGGGAAACGTCCAGAAGAAGTGCTCACCATACTCAGTACCTTACACTCAGTCAATGGACGTTTTGAAGCCCTACATGCCCCTCAAGGTTATACTGCCATCGTAGATTATGCCCACACCCCAGATGCCATTACTAATGTGCTCAACGCTATTCACGAAGTACAAGGAGGCAAAGGACATGTTATTACGGTTGTAGGTGCTGGCGGTAATCGCGACAAAGGTAAGCGCCCTCTCATGGCACAAGAGGCTGTTAAGGGCAGCAACAAGGTCATTATCACGAGCGATAACCCTCGCTTTGAGGAGCCGCAAGATATCATTGCAGACATGCTTGCAGGACTTACTCCTGCACAAAAGACCAACGTGATAACTATTACAGATCGCCGAGAGGCCATTCGGACCGCTTGTATGCTTGCTACAAAAGGGGATGTTATCCTTATCGCAGGAAAGGGGCACGAAACCTATCAAGACATAAAAGGAATAAAGCACCACTTTGATGACAAAGAGGTGCTACGCGAAGTATTTGGAGAGTCGTACTAAAGAGACATTGAGTCCCGTACGTGAAATGTTTACCCTAAAGCAAGTGTTTCTTTGAGAATTTCAGTGACTGTTGGATGGGGGAATATAACATGTTCGAACTCGTGAATAGTCATACCTTGCGCTATAGCGATACAAGCGCTTCCGATAATCTCGCTACAAGGATTGCCTAACATGTGTACACCAAGCACACGACCTGTGCTTTCCTCTACGATGATCTTGCATAATCCCTCACCGCCCTCGTTTTCTGCAACAAAGCGTCCTGAGTACGCCATAGGGAGTCGGTGACAAATATGAGCAATTCCTTGTCGCTGCGCCTCGGCCTCTGTAATACCTACACCTGCAACTTCAGGATTGGTATATACGATACCTGGGATAGCATTATAACACATTGTATCGGGAACACCTACGAGGTTATTGATTACGACCTCACCTTCACGAGTTGCAGCATGAGCTAATAAAGAGAAACCTGTAACATCGCCCGCTGCAAAAACTCCTTCAACGTTGGTACGCATCTTATCATCTACCTTGATACCTCCACGTTCAAGTTCTACTCCTAAGGTTTCAAGGCCAAAGCCTTTAGTAATAGGACGACGCCCTACACTTACAAGAATTTTATCACTTGTAACCGTATGTTCAATTCCCTCAGAATCTATAAATACCACTTCGTTGCCCTGAACATGAGTAACCTTACATGAAAGGTTAAAATGTACACCACGTTTTGAATATTGTGCACGCAACATAGCGCTAATTTCTGAATCAAGTGCACCAAGTATTTCGGACTGCATCTCTATTACATACACCTCAGCACCTATGCTATTGTACAAAGAGGCAAATTCCATACCGATAACTCCACCTCCTATGATAGTAATACTTTTGGGAGCTTCCTTTAACGAGAGGAGTTCACGATTAGTTACAATCGCTTCATTGTTGCTGATATCGAGTCCTTCAATGGGAGGAACGAATGTTTCTGAACCAGTACATATAAGTAAATTTCGTGCTTCATATGTCGCATCACTTGCTGTAATACGTATAGTTCCATCACTATTACGGCCTTCAATAACTGCTTCGGCTTTAATCACTTCGACTCCAGCATTCTTCATTCGCAGTCCTACGCCAGCGACTAACTTGCGTATTACTTTCGTCTTACGATCGATCATTTTTTTATAATCGAGCTCAGCACTTTCAACTCGCACACCATACTTTTCACTCTTTCGAGCATTGTCATATAGTTTTGCGCTATAAAGCAAAGTCTTTGTCGGTATACAACCTTCATTGAGGCATACGCCACCCAAATCTTTCTTCTCAAATAGAATCGTTTTCAAGCCATTTTTCCCAGCCTTCTCTGCTGCAGCATATCCACCAGGGCCACCGCCAATAATCGCAATGTCATACATAGTATTTTGATTTTTAAGTTTGTGTTTTTATAATCTTGTTGCCAAACGTTTGACCATCATAGGCTTCCATGTAGAGAAATCTCCGGCGATAATATGTTTGCGCGCTTCGCCTACAAGCCACAGATAGAAGGCCAAGTTATGCACCGAAGCTATCTGCATGGCTAACAATTCCTGAGCATGGAAAAGATGTCTTAAATAGGCTTTCGTATAAAGTGTATCTACCACAGAAGCACCATCCACCTCGATGGGTGAGAAATCCATCTCCCATTTTTTATTCTTCATATTGATGATACCATCTTTGGTAAAGAGCATACCATTGCGTCCGTTACGCGTAGGCATCACACAATCAAACATATCCACGCCACGTTCGATAGCTTCAAGCAAATTCATAGGTGTACCCACACCCATGAGATAACGAGGCTTATCAGTAGGTAAAATCTCATTCACAACCTCAATCATCTCATACATCTTATCTGTTGGTTCTCCTACTGCTAATCCTCCAATAGCATTACCTTCAGCCCCTTTAGAGGCTATATATTCTGCCGACTGTCGACGTAAATCTGGATATACACACCCTTGCACAATGGGGAAAAGAGATTGATGATAACCAGACTTTGGCTCAGTTTCATTGAAACGATTTATACAACGATCAAGCCAGCGGTGAGTGAGCGCCATCGATTTGCGTGCATATTCATAATCGGCAGTACCAGGGGCACATTCATCAAAAGCCATCATTATGTCGGCACCAATAGTACGCTCGATATCCATCACACGCTCGGGAGTAAACAAATGCTTGGAACCATCGATATGTGAGCGAAACTCCACACCTTCCTCACGCATTTTGCGGATACCTGAAAGTGAAAATACCTGAAAGCCACCACTATCTGTAAGCATAGGGCGATCAAAACCATTAAATCTATGCAATCCGCCAGCCTTCTCTATAACCTCAAGTCCTGGGCGAAGATACAAATGATAAGTGTTTCCCAAAATAATTTGGGCTTTTATATCCTCTTTCAGTTCTGTCAAATGTACTCCCTTGACTGTTCCTACTGTGCCTACAGGCATAAAAATAGGAGTCTGTATTTGCCCATGATCGGTAGTGATAAGTCCTGCACGAGCATTACTCTTAGAATCAGTATGTTGGAGTTGGAATGTCAACATATATCTTTGTTCGATTAAATATTCGTTCTACTTTACGCCTTTGTTTCGAAAGTCAAAGGATTGGCCACCTTTTCGGAAAGAAGAGCTATTTGCCATACTTCTTTTACATCTCGAACGTAGTGAAAGGTGAGACCTTTAAGATACATTTCGGGAATATCCTCGATATTGCGTCGATTTTCCTCACAGAGAATAATTTCCTTTATACCAGCACGCTTAGCAGCAAGAATTTTCTCCTTGATACCACCTACAGGAAGGACTTTACCACGAAGGCTTATTTCACCAGTCATAGCAAGACTATCCTTAACTTTACGCTGGGTGAGAGCCGAAGCCAATGAGGTAGCCATGGTGATACCTGCTGAAGGTCCATCTTTTGGTACAGCACCTTCGGGCACATGGATATGAATATTCCAGTTATCGAATACTTCGTAAGGGATATCAAGCAATGAAGCATGAGCCTTGATGTACTCGAGAGCAAGCATTGCAGACTCTTTCATCACATCCCCCAAGTTACCTGTAAGCGTGAGCTTTCCACCTTTACCACGACTGAGACTAGTTTCCACAAAAAGAATTTCACCTCCTACTGCAGTCCATGCAAGTCCTGTCACAACACCGGCATATTCATTACCTTGATAACGATCACGAGAATACTCTTGTACACCTAGCAGATGACAAAGATCATCGGGATTAATAGTCGTATTCTCAAAATATCCATTGGTGGCATAACTACATGCCAAACGACGAAATATCTTGCCAATTTTCTTATCCAATTCACGCACGCCCGATTCTCGAGTGTAGTGTTCTACAATAGCCTCCAGAGTCTTCTTTGCCATTTTGATATTACCCTTGCGTATACCATTCGCGGCTTCTTGTTTAGGAACAAGATGCTTGCGAGCAATCTCGACCTTCTCTTCTGCAAGATATCCGCTCACTTCAATTAGTTCCATGCGATCGAGCAAGGGTGCAGGTATAGTAGCAAGATTATTGGCAGTAGCAATAAACATAACGTTCGAGAGGTCGTAATCTACGTCAAGGAAATTATCGTGAAAAGCATTATTCTGTTCGGGATCAAGAACCTCAAGTAATGCTGAAGATGGGTCGCCATTATGGTTAGCTTGACTCACTTTGTCAATCTCATCTAAAATAAACACAGGATTCGATGATCCCGCCTTCACAAGGCTTTTGATAATACGTCCTGGCATAGCCCCAATGTAGGTCTTTCGATGACCACGTATCTCAGCCTCATCATGCAGACCACCCAATGATATGCGCACATACTGGCGTTTCAATGCCTTGGCAATAGAGCGTCCCAAAGAGGTCTTACCCACACCAGGAGGGCCGTATAGACATAGGATAGGAGACTTCAAGTCTCCTCTCATTTTTAACACGGCAAGATGTTCAAGGATGCGTTCCTTCACCTTTTCCAAGCCATAATGGTCACGATCAAGCACTCGGCGTGCATTCTTCATATCAAGATTATCGGTAGTATATTCACCCCAAGGAAGGCTGAGCATCACCTGCAAATAGTTGAGTTGCACATTGTAATCAGGCGATTGCGGATTTATGCGCTCCAATTTCAGCACCTCTTTCTCAAAAATATCAGCAACTTCCTGCGTCCAAGACTTTTTTGCCGCCTTGTTCCTCAAATCTTTAATATCTTGATCCTGTACGCTTCCACCCAACTCGTCCTGAATATTTTTCAACTGTTGTTGCAAGAAATATTCTCGTTGCTGCTGATCAATTTCCTCGCGTGTCCGCATTTGTATCGTCGCCTTGAGATCAGCTAATTGTACTTCACGATTCAGTATTGACAGCAAGTGTATGGCACGCTCCTGCAACGACTCCTCTTGTAGAAGCTGCATCTTCTCTTTGATATCGAATGGAAGATTCGAACAAATAAAGTTGATGAGAAACATTCCATTATTGATATTCTTGAAAGCAAATGCTGCATCAGACTGCATATCATCGCTACTTTTGACGTATCGAACAGCTAAATCCTTACAATTATCTACGATAGCCTTAAACTCACGATTATTGTGTTTTGGCAACACCTCGGTTAGTGTTGTGGCTTCGCCTACAAGATAGGGGCGTGCAGATACGATAGCAGTAAGCTGCAAACGTTGCATACCTTGTAAGATAACAGTTGTCGTCTGGTCAGGCATCTCAAAAATACGTACCACACGAGCAGCAGTACCAACTTCGTAAAGATCTTTCTGCGTTGGTTCTTCGGTCTCAGACGAACGTTGGCAAAACACTCCTATAGCACGTTCTTGTTTGAAAGCATCTTTGATAAGTCGAAGAGAACTTTTGCGTCCCACCGATACAGGTAGTACTATGCCAGGAAATAGCACCATATTGCGAAGTGGCAATATTGGCAATTCTGGATCAAGAGCATTGTCAAACAAAGTCTCTTCATTCCCATCAAAATCTGCTATGAGTGAAATAGAATGTTCTGTCTCCATCGGTTCGTCAGTATCGAAATATAATTTGCTTTTTATCATAATCCTTCATACTATGGCAAAACTCACCAAATTAACTGCAAATTTAGTGCAAGACTAGCGAAAATGCAAGTTTACTTGTGATTTTCCGAATTACTATCAATTTTCTAATTGCAAAGTAATTCTAAGCTCATACAAACGAACTTAAAGGCGTATTGTCTCAACAAATCAAGAAGGAGAATTAAATATTCCAATCCTTCCTAATTGTAAACCCCGCCTACACAGTTCAGCAGTCCTATAACGTAATTTACAATATCCGAATTAGTTATGCACCATTAAATTATTGCCATTACGAGTTGTACGGTAGCGATACAAGGGTTTATTACTACCAGACTGAGGCATACCACCATTGTTAAGATTATAGACGCTATGACATCGAGAGCATGCAGCCATTCCATCAGAATTTATAGTGAGGCGTACTGAACTTTTATCGCACTGAGGGCATGCAAGATCAAAAGCAAAGATATTCTCATCGAAATAGGGCTGCCCGATGATGAGACCCGCCAAGCCAAAGCTGAAAACACGACTTTGCACTTCGGTATAGGGATATTCACGCTCAACACCATCGGGAGTTTTTACTTTATAGCCGTCCTTTGTCGTTTTGGGTCGCACGATCAGAAAATGTCCAAGAGTGTAAAGACTATTAAAGGGAGCCATAGAAGTATCGCACGAGAAGGACACAAAATATTTATCGCTAAACACATTGTAGCTCTGGGTGCATGCGTTGAGAAAAAGAATAGCAAATAGCAAGAAATAACGCTTCATCATATGTACTCCATTTATCACAATTTAGTAACGTCCGATAGTTAGTTTTCGTATAAATATGAGGGGATTTTATTAAACATCCTAAAAAGACACAACAAGTGCCAGAAAAGAACGAACAAAACTTGCACCTCTATACAAAAAACGCTATCTTTGTACACTTAATCTGAATTTAGAATAACAACTAAAACATTATGATAATGTCGGATAACAAAAAGATGAAGACCGCCCTTGTGTCAGTATACCACAAGGATGGACTGGAAGAGATTATCACAACGCTCCATAGAGAGGGTGTACAGTTGCTTTCTACAGGTGGAACTCAGGAATTTATCGAATCGTTGGGAGTCCCTTGTCAGCGCGTTGAGGATCTCACCGGTTACCCTTCTATTTTAGGTGGTCGTGTAAAAACCCTTCACCCCAAAATATTTGGTGGCATCTTAGGTCGTCGCGACAACGAGAATGATCAGGTACAAATGGTGAATTATGAAATTCCTGAAATTGATCTCGTAATTGTAGACCTTTACCCCTTTGAGGCAACAGTTGCATCAGGTGCTCCACACGAGGCTATTATCGAAAAGATTGATATAGGCGGTATCTCACTCATCCGTGCAGCAGCAAAAAACCACAAGGATGTAGTTATTATTGCGAGCAAAGATCAGTATGCTCCGCTTACCGACATCCTCCGTGCTAAGGGTGCACAAACCACTCTCGAAGAGCGTTCCTGGTTTGCAAAAGAGGCATTTGGAGTATCTTCGTTGTACGACTCAGCAATTTTCAACTACTTCGATGGTAGCGAAGGTTCGATGTTCCGCAAAGCGGTAAACCATCCCAAGGCATTGCGTTATGGCGAGAATCCTCATCAAAAAGGTTACTTCTATGGTGATTTCGAAGCAATGTTTGACCAGATTCATGGTAAAGAGATTTCATATAACAATTTGCTTGATATCAATGCCGCAGTAGATCTTATTGATGAGTTTGAGGAGACAACATTTGCCATTCTCAAGCACAATAATGCTTGTGGACTTGCCTCACGTAACACATTGTTGGAAGCATGGAAAGATGCTTTGGCTGGTGACCCCGTATCTGCATTTGGAGGTGTACTTATCACCAATTGCGCAGTCGACAAAGATACAGCCGAAGAAATTAACAAGATATTCTTTGAAGTAATCATTGCTCCCGATTATGACGTGAATGCATTGGAGATTCTTACTCAAAAGAAAAACCGCATTATCCTCGTACGTAAAGACAACGAGTTGCCTCGCCAACAGTATCGTTCAGTTCTGAATGGTGTACTCGTACAGGATCGCGACCTTAAGACCGAGACTGCAGAAGACTGCAAGACAGCAACCATTAAAACTCCTACAACTGAGGAAATCGAAGATATGCTTTTCGCAAACAAAATTGTAAAGAATAGCAAGAGTAATGCGATCGTACTTGCCAAAGGCAAACAACTGCTCGCTAGCGGTGTGGGACAGACATCACGGGTTGACGCATTGAAGCATGCAATCGAAAAAGCTCAAGGTTTCGGTTTCGACCTTCAAGGTGCAGTTATGGCTAGTGACGCATTCTTCCCCTTCCCTGATTGTGTGGAGATTGCCCATAAAGCAGGTGTTACTGCAGTTATCCAACCTGGTGGTTCTGTAAGAGATGCTGAGTCAGTACAGTACTGTAACGACAATAACGTAGCAATGGTAATCACAGGTTTCCGTCACTTTAAACATTAATAACAACTAGGACAATCCTAACACAACAAATAACATGGGACTTTTCTCTTTTACACAAGAAATAGCGATGGACCTCGGAACGGCTAACACCATTATCTTGCACAATGGCAAGATTGTGGTAGATGAGCCCTCTGTAGTAGCCCTTGACCGCCGCACCGAGAAGATGGTAGCAGTAGGCGGACGTGCAAAACTTATGCACGAAAAAACGTCTCCAGACATCAGAACTATCCGCCCTTTGCGTGATGGCGTAATTGCAGACTTTAATGCCTGCGAACAGATGATGCGTGGACTTATCAAAATGGTAAACACACGTTCGTACTTGTTTACCCCCTCATTGCGTATGGTAATCGGAGTTCCCTCGGGTAGTACTGAGGTAGAATTGCGAGCTGTGCGTGACTCTGCAGAACATGCAGGAGGACGCGACATTTACCTCATCTACGAACCTATGGCAGCAGCTGTAGGTATCGGTCTCGACGTAGAGGCACCCGAAGGCAATATGGTGGTAGATATAGGTGGTGGTTCCACAGAAATTGCCGTTATATCACTTGGCGGTATCGTAAAGAACAGTTCTATCCGTGTTGCCGGTGATGACTTCACTGCCGACATTCAAGAATATATGAACCGCCAGCACAATGTAAAAGTGAGTGAGCGTATGGCCGAGCGTATCAAAATACACGTAGGGTCGGCATTGACAGATCTTCCAGATGAGGAGGCTCCCGAGGATTATATCGTACATGGTCCGAATCGTATTACAGCACTTCCTATGGAGGTACCCGTATGCTATCAAGAAATTGCCCATTGCCTCGACAAGTCTATCGCAAAAATTGAGACTGCTGTACTGAATGCTCTCGAAGATACTCCACCCGAAATCTATGCAGATATTATTCACAATGGTATCTATTTAGCTGGTGGTGGAGCACTGCTTCGCGGTTTGGCAAAACGTTTGCAGGACAAGATCAACATCCCCTTCCACGTGGCAGACGACCCCTTGCATTGCGTAGCTCGCGGCACAGGCATCGCACTAAAGAATGTTGACCGATTCTCATTCCTAATGAGATAAACCTATTTGAGAATAAGAGTTAAGGGTTGAGAGTTGAAAGACCTATAGAAAGGTTTCAACCCTCAACTCTTAGTAAAAGAGCGTCTCGTAGCTTTAAATTCACAATTATAGCATGAATGAATAATCTTGCTCAATTCTTATACAAGCAGCTTCATTGGATAATATTTGTCATATTAGAAGTTATATGCTTTGTGTTGCTGTTTTCCTATAATAGCTTCCAAGGTAGTGTGTATCTATCTACTGCTAATAGAGCAACAGCACGCCTCGTTGAGGGGAAAGATAAAGTAACCTCGTATTTCGGCTTGGCAGAAAAGAACAAGAATCTAGTTGCACAGAACGCTCAACTACAGCAGCGCATCTTGGAATTGGAAGCAAAAGCCTCGATGCTCCACCTTGATAGTCTTACTCAAACAGAAGCCTTGCAGCGAATATACCGTACAGGATATCATGTCACCTCCGCGCAAGTTGTAGATAAATCAATTAATAAGGTCAACAACTATCTAACCATCAATAAGGGTACATCTGATGGTATAAATCCCGACATGGGTGTTATAGGAGTGAATGGCATCGTAGGTGTGGTATACAAGTGCAGTGAGCACTATTCTCTGATACTACCTCTACTCAATAGCAAAAGTAGTGTGAGTTGCAAAGTCATGGGAAGCGATTATTTTGGGTACTTACGTTGGGAAGGTGGAGATGCACGCTATGCCATGCTATACGATCTTCCGCGCTATTCGACAGTAGAAATAGGCGACACCATTGTTACCAGCGGTAGCTCGTCGTTCTTTCCTTCGGGACTTCCCGTAGGCATAGTAGAAGAGATACACCCTTCAACGGACGGTTTGTACGTAACACTCAAAGTAATGCTATCTACGCAATTTGCACGATTAGAACATGTATTTATCATGGGTAAAATGGATGCGGAGGAGTATAAGGAACTACAGGAGTCATTAAAGCCCCAAAAGAAGAAAAAGAAATAAGGCATGGAAAGAATACTCATTTATACTGCATGGATTTTGGGACTAACCCTCCTGCAAGTCTTGGTACTCAACAACATTTTCTTGTTTGGTATAGCTACCCCATTCTTATATATCTATCCCATCTTGGTGATAAATAGAAATATTGATCGCAATATACTCATGGTCATTGCATTTTTTGTAGGTTTAATAGTCGATATCTTTAGTAACACACCAGGAGTAAATGCTGCAGCCTCTGTATTAACTGCCTTCATACGTCCTGGAGTTCTACGGATGTATGCTCCGCGCGAAGAATTCGACGACTTCGAGCCAAGCATACAAATCTTGGGTATCTGGCCTTTTCTTCGCTATGTATTTACAATACTATTCGTACACCATACAGTCCTCTTCCTCCTCGAAGCATTTTCCACAGTAAACATCGGCTACATGTCACTCCGTATTCTATGTAGCACATTACTCACCACATTGTTAGTAATGGCTATAGAACTTATCCGTCATCGTCGCTAATACATACAGCTTATGACCAATGATTATCGGTTCGAAAACCGCAAGTTCGTGATTGTAGGCATTGTAATGACCATCGTCTTGGTTTTCATTGCCCGTTTGTTTTATCTACAAATAATCAACGATGATTATAAGAAGTATGCTGATTCAAATGCCTTCTTAAACAAAACCATATATCCCTCACGCGGCGTAATGTATGATCGTAATGGTAAATTACTCGTATCAAATCAACCCGCCTATGATGTAATGGTATGTATGCGCAATGTCAAGGACCTCGATACCTTAGCTTTTTGTAATTCACTTGGAATTACTCGCGAGTTTTTTGACAAGCGCATCAAGGACATCAAAAACAAGAGTCTTAACCCAGGATACTCTGCCTACACAGACCAACTTTTCCTTAGCCAGCTTACTGCTGAAGACTTTGCCATGTTCCAAGAGCAATTGTACAAGTTTAATGGTTTCTCCATTCAACGCCGTACCGTACGACAATATGACTATCACGTTGCTGGACACATTTTTGGAGACTTGGGAGAGGTTTCAAAGAAGGACATTGCAAACGATGAGTATTACGTGCGAGGAGACTTTATTGGGAAACAAGGGATAGAAAGCTACTACGAAAAGTATTTACGTGGTGAAAAGGGAAAAGAGATATTATTGCGTGATGCCCATGGACGTATCAAAGGTCGCTACCTCGACGGCACAATGGATGTAGCTCCTGTTCCTGGTAAAAACCTCACGTTGAGTCTTGATATTGAATTACAACAATTGGCCGAGCGACTTTTAGAGAACAAGATTGGTAGCGTTGTAGCCATTGAACCCACCACTGGAGAAGTACTTTGTATGGCTTCATCACCCACTTTTGACCCACAAATCTTAGTGGGGCGTCAACGTGGCGAAAATCACAAACTGCTGTCTAAGGACAAACAGAAGCCTTTACTCAATCGCGCCATACAGGGCACTTATCCCCCAGGATCGACCTTCAAAACATCACAGGCGTTAACATATCTTCATGAGGGCATTATCTCTTCCGAGACACAGTTCCCTTGCACACATGGTTTTCGTTTCAAAGGTCTCCATGTTGGTTGTCACCCTCATGGTTCTCCACTCCCTTTGGTTCCAGCATTGGCAACCTCGTGCAATAGCTATTTTTGCTGGGGCCTGTATCGCATGATAGGTTCAGACCGATACACTTCTTCGCAAGATGCTTTTAACCATTGGAAAGATCATATGGTAGCTATGGGATTTGGATATAGATTGGGAATAGATCTCCCAGGCGAAGCACGCGGTTTTATACCCAATTCAGCATTTTACGATAAATGGTATGGTGGACGTTGGAATGGACTTACTATTATCTCTATCTCTATTGGTCAAGGTGAGGTCACACTAACCCCTCTACAGATAGCAAACCTTGGAGCAACCATAGCCAACAGAGGATACTACATAGCTCCCCACGTAGTTAAAGAAGTGGAAGGAGAAATACTAGACAGTATCTATAGTACTCCCAAACGCACATTAGTGGATGAACAACATTACGAAACCGTCATAAAGGGCATGCGCGAAGCAGTACTCAATGGAACTTGTCGTGCTGCTAACTTACCAGGGATCGAGGTTTGCGGTAAAACAGGTACTGCTCAGAATCGTGGAAAAGACCACTCAGCCTTTATGGGATTTGCACCTATGAACGATCCCAAAATTGCCGTAGCTGTATATGTAGAAAATGGCGGTTTTGGTGCTGTATATGGTGTACCCATAGGAGCACTTATCATGGAGAAGTACCTCACGGGCACACTTAGTGTGACAAGCGAACAGAAAGCAAATGACATACAACAACGTGTAATCTACTATGGCAATCAGGAACGTTAACCTTTGGAAATCTATAGATTGGTTCACCATTATTCTTTATTTTATATTGGTAACATGTGGATGGCTTAGTATCTGTGGAGCCACGTATGACTTTAATAACACAGATTTTCTGAGCTTTTCCTCACACACAGGGAAACAGTTGGTATGGATAGGATGTGCCGTAATACTAGCTATTATACTACTCAATATAGAGAAAAAGTATTATGAAATGTTTTCCTACCCCATATATATAGCCTTCATACTCTTATTAATAGTGACTATAGCTACCGCTCGTGAGATTAATGGTTCTCGTTCATGGCTTGTTTTAGGACCTATTAGCATACAACCTGCAGAGTTCTCAAAGTTTGCTACCGCACTCTGTTTAGCTCGATTGCTAAGTTCCTATGGATTCTCTATGGCCAAGCGTATCGACGTTATAAAGATGATATCCATCATCGTACTTCCCATGTTGCTTATCGTATTACAGAATGAAACTGGATCAGCTCTTGTATACCTTGCATTCTTCTTTGTACTCTATCGGGAAGGCATGACAGGTTCTCTATTGGCCTTGGGCGTATGTGCTGTGGCATATTTTGTCATTGGAGTAGGGCAAGGGGAGGCATTTTTTGCTAAGATGCCAGTAAACACAGGACAATTTATCGTCTTTTTATTGATTCCGCTCTTTACATCACTCGCAGTAGGCATATATGGCAAACGAATAAGCAAAGCATGGTGGATTACAGGTGTCAATCTTTTCACCACACTTATTGCCTATCTTTTTTCGCGGTTTGTGATACCTTTCGATATTTGCATTGTTCAGTTAGTTGCATGTATATGCACTGCCTTATATCTAATATATACATTCCTCATAGAACGCTATACAACTTATCTGCTCATCTCGCTATTTACATTGGGTTCAGTTGTCTTCTACTATTCGTGCAATATGATTATCGATAAATTACAGCCTCACCAACAAATGCGCATTATGGTACTCCTCGGACTAAAGGATGACCCAGCAGGTGTAGGCTACAATATCAATCAGTCAAAAATTGCTATCGGTTCGGGTGGGCTATGGGGAAAAGGATTCCTTGATGGTACACAAACCAAACTAAACTATGTCCCAGAACAGCACACCGATTTTATATTCTGTACCATTGGTGAAGAACAAGGGTTTATGGGTAGTACTTTCATTTTGCTACTTTATGCAATGTTCATCATCCGCATCATCATGCTTTCCGAGCGACAAGGAAGAAATAAGTTTACGCGAGTTTATGGATACTCATTAGCCTCTATTCTAACTTTCCACTTATTTGTTAATGTTGGTATGGTTATTGGTTTAGCTCCCGTTATCGGCATTCCGCTACCCTTCTTTAGTTATGGTGGTTCTTCTCTCTGGGGCTTCACTATACTTCTTTCTATTTTATTACGCCTTGACGCCGAACGTGAAACCCGTTTTTAACATTTAGCTTAGATTTTATTATACTATGTCAACTATTATTTACCCTTCGCCCATATTTGGCCCCATTAAAAGCCGTCGCTTAGGCACCTCTTTAGGTATCAATCTATTGCCAAATGATGGGAAAGTATGTACCTTCGATTGTATATATTGTGAATGTGGTTTTAATGAGGAGAGACGCCCCAAGCAGAAACTACCCGCACGCGATCAAGTAGCCAAAGCGTTAGAACAAAAGCTCACACAAATGAAAGCGGAAGGAATTACACTTGATGTGCTAACCTTTGCTGGTAATGGAGAACCTACCGCACATCCCGATTTTGCATCAATAATAAATGACACATTGCTGTTACGTGACCTTCACTTCCCCGAAGCTAAAGTCAGTGTGCTCACCAATGGTACACGTATCATTAAGCCAGAGGTACACCAAGCTCTGATGAAGGTTGACAACAATATTGTAAAACTTGATACTGTAAATATCGACTACATCAATCAAGTAGACCGACCAACTGGTCAGTATGATCTCAACGCTATTATTGAGCATATTCATGCCTTTGAAGGACATTGTGTAATACAAACTATGTTCATGAAGGGGACTGATAACAAAGGCATATCAGTAAATAACACCACCCCTGAATATGTACGTCCTTGGATTGATGCCATAGAATACATCGCACCTCGGGAAGTGATGATATACACTATTGATCGCGAAACGCCCACACACGACCTACAAAAAGCAACCCCCGAAGAACTCGACAACATAGTAGCTCAACTACAAGCAAAAGGGATTAAAGCATCCGCCTCATACTAATACCGATTTAGCACAAAAAGAGAACGTTTTCTGCCATATTTTGCCCACAGGCTGTTTTCTTGTGCATTTTTTCTATAAATTAGAGAAAAATATTTGGAGAGAATGAGAAAGTTTATTTCCTTTGCAACGCTTTAAGTTATTTATTCACTTTAAAACGTTATTATTATGTCAGAAATTGAAGCAAGAGTAAAAGCTATCATCGTTGATAAGCTCGGTGTAGACGAGTCAGAGGTAACACCCAATGCAAGTTTTACAAACGACCTCGGTGCTGATTCTTTGGATACAGTAGAGTTGATTATGGAGTTGGAAAAGGAGTTTGGTACTTCTATCCCCGATGATCAGGCTGAGAAGATTTCTACCGTACAAGATGCAATTGACTACATCACAAACAACGTGAAGTAATCAGGTTGCTACGATAGTATCATAAAAGTCGTATTAATTGGTTTATCCCGATTATACGACTTTTTTATTATTACATTATATCATCTAACACCATATACAGTGCTACGCATATTCGACTACATACGTTATCTTTGCAGTTCTGATAAACCTTTTCTGTGCCAATTACACCATATTTTGGGATTTTACCCTCGCAAAACATCGTTCTACCGAGAGGCTTTAATACATCGCTCAATCAACCACTATAGGCAAAATGAGAAAAGGAAAGATAACGAACGACTCGAATTTTTAGGTGATGCTGTCATCGAAACCGTCGTAAGCGATATACTATATGAACACTTCCCTGGGAAAAAGGAGGGATTTTTAACCTCTGTTCGCAGCAAGATAGTGCAACGAAATAGTCTAAATCGTATCGCTAAAGAAATTGGTTTAGTTGAGCTAATACAATCAACCCATATCAATCATACTCACAACAGTTTTATTTCAGGCAATGCTTTTGAAGCCCTTATAGGTGCCATATACCTCGACCGTGGCTATAACTATTGCTACAGATTCTTTAAACATCGCATCATAGGAAAGTATGTTGACGTAGATAAAATTGCCAAAGAGGATGACAATTTTAAAAGCAAGCTCATTGAATGGAGTCAGAAGACACAATATCAAGTGATTTTCGAATTAGTAAAAGAGAACACCATAGGGACTAATAGCCCAACATTCCAAACTCGAGTATGCGTAGAAGACATTGAACTCGGATCAGGATTCGGGTATTCCAAAAAAGAGAGCCAACAACTTGCAGCCAAAGAAGCCATGCACCATATACACAAAAAGACAGAACTATATCAACAAGTGGTAGAGCAGCACAACAAACGCATTACAATTATAACAGAATCATCCACCGAGAATACAGAAACGCTTGAAATAAACGCAAATAGTACTGACGACCTTGTATGAAACGCAAAGTAGAGTTATTAAACTATTTTTATAAAAATCGTTTCTCTATTTCATCCTCCTCTATGATTGTAAATACCTTTTTCCCATCGGGAGTATAGGCAGGCATTTCACAAGCAAAGAGTTCTTCAATAAGTGCTGTCATCTCATTTGTTGAAAGTACTTGCCCCACAACAATTGAAGCCGAACGAGCCATGGTAAGCGCCATAGCATGGTGTACCATTTCTTTTCCAACATTCCCTTGTTCTGTCGCTTCAGCCAGCATATCACATACCAAAGAAATTGGATTTAGTCCCTCTATACCACTCGGAATTCCTTGAATTGCAAAAGAGCCACCTCCCATATTACTTATATCGAATCCAAAATTTGAAAAATCATCGAGCAATTGTTCCATCACTATAGATTGAGCTGGAGAAATGGTAAACATCTCTGGAAAGAGTAACCCCTGAGAGACTGATTCATGCTCATTTAATTGAGAGAGATAACGCTGATATAGGACTCGTACATGCGCGCGATGTTGATCAACAAGCATCAAGCCTGACTTCATAGAAGTAATAATGTAGCGACCTTTATATTGATAGCAATTTGCGCATAGATTCTCTGAAGCAGATACTGGTTCAAAAAGTTCTCCATGCTCACAATGCTTATCTAATTTAGCCTGGTTTTCCTCTACATCCACAACTTCATCTACCCAAGGTAAATCGTTAGTAAGGACTTCATTAAATCGAATTTCACGTCCTAATGAAGAGCCTTCGACACCACAATAGAATTCTTCCCATTTCACAGAAGGACGCTTATATGAAGATGAATCTTGCTTAAAAGGATTGTAGTTATTATCGATCGTAAGCATGGGAGGTACACAAGATGACTTGTCAAAGCCCGACGTATGCACTGGGATATCAGGACAATCGGCTACATCAAAATCTATGGAAGGGGCAGCATTACTACGTCCTAAGACTTCGCGCACCGAAGCCATCAAAATTTGCCAAATTGCCTGCTCATCTTCAAACTTAATTTCAGTCTTAGTAGGATGAATATTAACATCAATACGAGAGGGATCTACCGTAAAATACAAGAAATAGGGGACCTGTTCTGTTGGAGGTATTAAATGCGCATAAGCCTCCATTACAGCTTTATGAAAGTACGGATGGCGCATATATCGACCATTAACAAAGAAGAAACAATGAGCACCTTTCTTGCGGGCACTCTCAGGCACACCTACACAGCCTGTCATCTTTACAAGTGTTGTGTCTACATCAATAGAAAGTAGTTCCTGACCCAATTTCTTTCCAAACAAATGCTGAATACGTTGTCGCAATGTTGTTTGTGACACGTTTATAAGCTCAACATCGTTACGATATACCGAAAAAGCTATCTCTGGGTGCACTAGAGCAACACGCTCTATCTCCATCATAACATTATTCAGTTCGGTTTGATCGGACTTGAGGAACTTACGGCGAGCAGGAACATTAAAGAAGAGATTTTTTACTTGAAAATTTGTACCTACAGGACATACATCAACCTCCTGAGATTCAATCTTTGACCCTGATATACGAATAACTGTACCCAATTCATCTTCACTTCTTCGAGTACGGAGTTCCACCTGTGCCACCGCAGCAATCGAAGCCAAAGCCTCACCGCGGAAGCCGAATGTATTCAAATTAAATAAATCTGCAGGATCTTTAATCTTGGACGTAGCATGCCTCTCAAATGACATACGGGCATCCGTTTCAGACATACCCTTGCCATTATCTATTACCTGTATATTAGTACGGCCAGCATCGATTAGGCGTACCTGGATAAAAGTCGCACCCGCATCAACAGAATTCTCCACCAACTCCTTTACCACAGAAGCTGGACGCTGTATCACTTCACCAGCAGCAATCTGATTAGCAACAGAATCAGGAAGCAGATGTATCAAATCTTCAGCCATAAGTTATCGTAGCAATACAACAAGAATCATTAATAACAATGCAAGTATAAAAAAGATACGCTTTGTTGGAATAGGATTATCATTCTCTTGACGTCTCTTTAGGTGTGTGGTCTGCTCGGCAATCTTACCCCGTATTCTCTCCTCTGCAGATGTTTCCTTAGGAGGCAACATACCCAATTCGCGCTTAGCACGATTTTCAATCTCTTTCAAGCGCTCTTTACGCTCATCAACATATATGTACTGATGCTGGAAGCCTCTTGGCCCTCTCTGCTTAAATATTCCCATATCGCTATTTATTATCCTGTAAACCTTTCAAAGTAGGCAGAGGGACCTCTCTGCGTGTCACCACTTTTAGTTTCTGTTCTTCTTCCTTACCACGCCATACCATGATGTCATACTTATTCATTGGTCGCAATTTATGTAACCATACAAAGTTTGATAGTTTATCTTTTCCTGGAGGTATCTGAGTAATCGGATAAAATACTCCATTGGATTGATCTGTGATAACTAACTTATCCACTTGACGGTCTTTCATATAGGCTGTTAGTAAACTAGCTTCTGTTGTATTCATTCCATAGGCTATACTATCACCCTCTTCTGTATAATAATATACGACCAGCACGTTACCAATAACATCGGATTTATCAATTCCCCCATCAATAAAATAAGCCTTAATCTCTCGACCACTTATCTGATTAAAATTTCCAGAGTCAACTTGTTCTACTATGAGTGCTTGATTCTCCACATGAGCCCACTCTATAGTACTGTCGTTCATATACACACGTATTACCTCGCCTAATACCTGTTGAGGACCATTCCATATAACAGGATCGTAATACATAGTCATGCAAGAATCCAAGGAATTAAACTCCATTGAGTCGCACACAGCTTGTACATCCTCTCGATAGATGCGTACTTTATGATATGCTTGCACTATACGAAATACTGAATCGGTATCGGGAAAACGAGTTAGTAAACGTAAAGTATCACCATGGATAAATAGACTATCACCTTGTGAATAATCAATAGCTACTGCACGCTGAGTGGCATAGGCAGAATCGGACAACTCATTGTAATAGGTGTAATCTCCCGTCAAGCGAGTTTTTCCTGCAAAGTCATCCATCACTACATTGTAAAATGCCTCACCATAGCCGTTATTGCGGTCATAGTAGATACTATCTCCAACCAATCGTTTATCTTCATTGGTCAGAATCGAACGATTAAGTAGCTCTGCATGTTCCTCCGCTGTATAGTAGCGCCCTAAAGTGGAGTAAATATTGTTCTTATCGCTATCAATATTAGAAGGGCCTACAATGGTAGCAATCTGTGTCTTCGTATTGTAATGTAATGTGTCAGAAGTAAGCACAAAGTTGGGGTTAGTAAGTGTCACCTCATAATTGAATATAGCCTCATTGGTTTGAGTGTCATATTCCCCCCATTCGGAAGTAAGCACATTGAGTGTATCCTCTACTGTACCCCAATTGAAATAGTAACCAAGGTTGATAGTTCTGTCATAATTCAAGCTATCGGTAGTGAGCGTCATCTGCTTATCAATCATGATAACATTGTCACGCACTTTAGCCAGCATCTCGTCACCATTATAGTGCAACCTATCGCCATAAAGGTGTAACGTATCACCTTGATGCATACGAACATTTCCATAAGCATCTAGTGAATTGGAAACCTCGTAAAATAGAGCAGAATCACAATACATATACATGCTATCATGCCTAAATACGACATCACCAACAAGAATTTGTGCATCGGGATTAATGCGTTGGTTATACCTTGTCTCGTCAGCATGCAAAAGATATACATAACGCTCACGAGTAGTATCGGCAGGTGCTGTTAATGTATCTTGAGAAAACGATGGTTTCCTCTCTATATCACGACGGTTTCTCACTCGATTTGCGACGGAATCTTTTCCTATTTCCTGCTTCTTTTTTATTGGGACGACTACTGGAGAAACTTCTGTTTGTATTTCATTCGACGCTGGTGACATTTTCATCTGCAGAGGAACCTCTTTTAGCTCTACAGGCTGTAAAGGAAGTGGATCCTTACTTGCATGTTTTGTCGTATCCACCCTCAATTCTTTGAGTGCAGCACGCTTAGGTGTCACTTTCTTCAATCCATCGTTTGTCTGGGCTGAAGAAGAGAAACACACAATTAGTGCCAACAGCAGAGCTGTCCATCGAAAATTCATTACAGCAGCCTTACCCATCACTTATTTCTTCACCCAACCTGGATACTGGAACTCGCAATCACACCAATTCTCATTAATGCGTACGTAGGTAGTTTCCTGTTTCTTTTTAATCCATTCATCCAACTTTTGCTGCTTCATTTTAGCAATCATCACATCCTTAATCACTTGGTAATCGTCTGATGGGTTGGCCTTGTGTCCTTCAATACGGTTCTTAAGTTTCACTATAGCACAAACCTCCTTACCCGTCTTCTTGTCTATCATTACAAAAGGTGCTGAGATTTCTCCCACATTCATTTCGTACACCACTTTGGCAACTTCTTGGGGAAGGTCTTGTAGCTCAAAACGAGAAGAAAGAGTCATCTCATTACTCATAAGCCCGAAGTTCTTACGAGTGTTTTTATCTGCAGAAAATTGCACCGCATCATTGAACTCCATCTCACCACTTCGTATAGCCTTCGCTATAGAATCGAGTTTCTCCAACGATGCCTGCATGCTTTCGGCAGACACTTCAGGTTTACGCAATATGTGACGGGCCCTCATGCGATCACCACGTTTCTCGATAAGTTGTATGATATGAAATCCAAATTCTGTTTCTACAATCTTAGAGACTTTATTGGGATCTGTCAAATTGAAGGCAACATTAGAAAACTCCGGAACCATCTCACCACGTCCAAAGAAATCAAGCTCACCTCCACGACGTGCCGATTCAGGGTCTTGTGAATAGAATACAGCCAATGTCGAAAACTGTGCCTCACCATTGTTTACACGCTCTGCATAGCTACGTAACTCTGCCTTTACTCGTTCAATCTCTTCAATAGGAATTTCTGGTTGCTGAGTAATAATCTGCACCTCTACTTGTGTAGGGACAAAGGGTATCTCCTCATTCCTCATCTTACCAAAGCCTCGACGCACCTCTGAAGGTGTTAGTTTTACATCTCCGAAGATAGTCTCTTGCATACGCTCCATGACCATACGGTCGCGCACTGTCTCACGAAGTTGTTCTCGTATCTGCGTAGAGGTCTTACCATAGTATTCCTCCATTCTCTCACGCGAGCCAAACTGGTTGACACGCATATTAATTTCACGTTCCAACTCATTAATCACCTCCTGTTCAGTCACATCAACACTATCTATTGCAGCCTGATGCAAGAATAGTTTTTGTATGGCCAATTGCTCAGGAACCACACAATAAGGATCACCCTCAATGTTTGTTCCCGACATCATGAAGTACATTCGCGCTTCTTCAACATCTGATTTTAGGATGGCCTCATCTCCTACAACCCATACAACCTCATCTACCACATTATCTTGCGCAACCGTCGGTACGCATATCAGTGTTAGGCACAGTATCGCCCACAAATTCTTTCTCATCGTAATAATATTTTATTCTGCCCTTTTCAATGGACTGATTATACAAATCTTCTTTTACCTTTTTCATAAACTCTACACGTCTGTAGTTTGCCAACAGATCCATAATCTCAGGCTTTGCCATGTCGTAAGGTTTTGCCTCTCCTTCGGCAATATATTCCTCTATGTGTAGCAGATAACAATACTCCTCATCCGTAGATTCAATATTTCTATTCTTATCAAAGTCCTTGCCAAGTTCCGAGAGATTTACTGTAATTTTTCCCTCTAACTCAGATACAGGAACCCAACGATCATAGAAATATTCATAGATGACAGCATTACGAAAGGCATACTTTTCCAACTGTTCGAGTGATTCTTCAGAATTATCTTTGTACCAGCGTTTCAAATCTTTCATTCCCGAAGAATTCAGCGGTGCCTTGATAAAAACTCCCTTTATTACTGGTTCTTCGAGCATAAAGAGATGTTTATTTTCTTCGTAATACTTTTGCAACTCCTCTTCTGGAACTTCTTCGCTCATCTTTTGCAATATCAAGCGTTGCTCATAATCATTCAAAATGAGTTGGCGACGATAGTCAGCTACCAACTGCTCTATACGTCCATCACCACGTACATTATGTTCAGCCTTTTCATAGAGCACTTGCTCTTCCACCCATTTACGAGTTAGTTCTCTGGCAAGCTTCACACTATCATTCCCAGACATACCATAAGGAAGCAACTTTACTAAATCTTCCTGATATAAGAAGTTTGCATTTACTTGTGCTATAGGATGCTTTCCTTCATGCTCCACCTTCGGCTGACACGATACAAGGAGCAAGACAAAAAGAAATACAAAAGACCTCCTTGCATCACCTTTTAAGGACGATTTGGCAAGGCCTATTGTAAAAGAGAAAATCTTTGCTGCTATTTTCATTGTTATACAAATAATTAGTCTATAGCATCCGCCAAGCAATCATCAAAATGCTTAGTGCTTGTTTACCGTAGCTAATGCTTCAGGATACAATACCACTGAATATTTACGGCGTAACTCTTTAACCCATAACTGCTCTAAATAGTTCTGATAATCAGCAGTCAGAGCACCACGCACATCCTCGTATGTTTCTGGCGCCTTCTTTTGCAATTTACCCACAACACCAGTTGCTGGATATCCCTCTACAGCCTCGGGACATTCACCCTTACCAAATGCATAGTAATCGGCATATACATTCTTTCCTGACGTAAAGGGACCACGCACCATCTTTACCTGTATCAGTGAGTCACAATTAAAATTCTGACGAATAAGCATCACCCACTCCTTCTGAGGCTGTTTCTTTACCAATTGTTGAACCTTAGATAGTATCTCTTCCGAAGCACAATGCACCACGAGACCATTATATACAGGCTCATCGTAACGATAGTTCTTCTTGTTCTTCTTGAAAAACTTCTCCAATCCTTCTTCGTCTTGAGCAGCCTTATTCCAAACCTCACGAGTACTAATTTCATAGAGAAGCGAACCCTCATAAAACTCCTTCATCAAGAAACCAAACTCAGGATATTTCGTATCAAGTTCTTGCTCTGCAATAGACAAAGCCTTAGTAGGTGTGACACCACCACCCATCTGACGAGCCAACTTTCTACCCCAAGAGCGCTTTGCTTGTGCACGTATACCTCGCTGTTCAAGATATTGATATATAGACTCACGATGATACTCGTAAGGTTCAAATTGCTTACGTTCACTCATAAATATAATATGATAGCCCACAGGAGAAAGCACTGGTTTACTTGTTTCACCTGGTTGCATAGCTAATGCCACATCCTCAAACTCTTTAAGCAATTGTCCCTTAGAGAGCCAAGGCAACATACCTCCATCTTGCGAGGTTCCAGGGTCCTGCGATAATTTTTTAGCCAACTCACCAAAGTCGGCACCATCCTTCAATGCTACATAAATAGAGTCGATACGAACCTTGGCTGCAACCTGTTCTTCGATTGTCGCTTGTTGGCTCAAGCGAACAAGGATATGAGCAGCCTTGAACATACCATCAGGCCCTATATTACGAGCCGTTGCCTCATAGGTTTTACGAGCCTCTGCTTCAATGAAGTCCCAATCTATAAGATACTCCTCAGCTTGCTGAGCACGATAGTCGGCCACCTCCTTTTGGAAACTTGCCATCGTATCAAGTTGAGCATCCTTAGCGGCTGCAACCTTAAGTTTGTAGTTGACAAATAGCTCGACATACTCATCGAGAGACTTTTTATCAACCACCATATCGGTATTGTTTTTATTGAAGGAATATTCAAACTCCGAGCGATGTACATCAGTTCCATTAACCGTCATCACCACGGGATCGTCAATCTGTGCTGTTGTAGTCTGCGCTACGAGCGCAGCACACAATGCGAGTAGCAACTTCTTCATGTGTTTATCGTTATTTTACTTACATATATGCTTTAATTATGCAAAAATACGACAAACTATGAGGAGTACAAAATATTTTAATATTTTTTCTGATTTATATATCCTACAAGACAATGCTTGAGCTTTAGAAAAAAAGCTACTCAAAAGATTATAACACCGTTAGTATATTGCTTTAGCTACTTGTTTCACACTATCAGTAGCAGATACTGTATAGAAATGAAGGCTTGGCACACCACTGGCGATAAGTTCTCGACACTGAGCAATACACCATTCGATGCCAACTTGACGTACCTCTTCATCTGTTTTACATTTGAGAACTTCGGTAGCAAGAGCTTGCGGTATATCAACCTTAAAAGTCTTAGGAATTATATTAAGCTGACGTGCCGTCTTCAATGGTTTTATTCCTGGGATGATAGGGATATTGATTCCTTCGGAGCGAGCACATTCAACAAATTTAAAGTATTTCTCATTATCATAGAACAGCTGAGTCACAGCATATTGCGCACCGGCTTTCACCTTCTCTTTCAGCCAAAAAAGATCCATCTCCATATTGGGAGACTCATCATGCTTTTCAGGATAGCAAGCCACACCATATGAAAAAGGTCTACCTGGTTCTTTTATAGGCGATCCATCGCAGAAAAAGCCCTCATTAAAACGATTTACCTGTGCTTGCAACTCTATGGCGTGACTATATCCGTTAGACGTGGGAGTAAACACACTTTCGTGCTTAGCTTTATCACCACGTAAAAGGAGCAAATCGGTGATACCTAGAAACTGAAGATCAAGCAGTACATATTCAGTCTCTTCACGAGTAAATCCACTACAAAGGATATGAGGGACTACGGTGATATCATAACGATTTTTTATAGCCGCAGCTACAGCAACAGTACCAGGACGACGACGTAGCGAGACTTTATGAAACACACCTTCTGGTGATTCTTGATAAACATACTCGCTACGATGTGTAGTAATATTTATGTATTTGGGATCAAACTCACGCAATTCGTCAATGGTACGGAATAAACTATCAATACCCGTACCTTTGAGCGGAGGTAATACTTCGAAAGAGAAAGCTGTGCGTGTATTATTCGTTATAGAGTCAATTGCGTGCATATCCATACATATTTCTGATGAGTGGGCAAAGGTAATGATTTTTCCGCAAAAAGAGACAGAACTTATAAAACAAAAAGAATAAACATAAGCGGTATTCTTTACAAAAGCAAAAAGAATACCGCTGTACCTATGATAACCAAATTGTTATCAAAACATATCGTATGTAAGTTTAAATTCAGGGTGATTCTTCTCTCCTGGTATCCATAAGTTTTCTACCACAAAAGTAACCTCTCTGCCTTTATTAACGGTAATATCACGCGAGGTAAAGGGACGTAATTGCACAGGATTTCCTCCAAAGTTAAGAACGAAGGTCATGGAGGTAGGGTTACTCATACGCACCTTACGCTGTTTATCTTCTTTCTCGAAGATGGTTTCATAAGTAACGCAAGCGCTGAAAAAGTCTCGCACCAATTGCTCCTCGCCAGCAATACTACCATATGCATAAGCCAACGTACGACGTTCCATAAGAGCTTCTTTGACCGAAGCGAGCGATTTATCCTTGGCAAATATAAGGGTCATATCACGCAATTGTCCCACAGATGTATAATCACGAGAAGTAGTGCCATGAATATCGGTATTAGCTGCCATAAACATCTTTTTCTCAGATGCACGATCTACGACTGTGGGGTAGAATTCTGATCCATTCATAATCTCCACACCATCAATCAAGTTTTGATCATACACTTTCTGTTCGAACTCGATAATATCCAAACTCTTACGCCGCCATCCTGGATGGTTTTGCATGATAATAGCTCCTTGCTCGCGAGCATTTTTGATAGACACAATAGGGTCGGCATCATAAATGGTATTGGCGTCTTTGACAAAAAGAGCATTATAGTGGCCTATCGTCAAAGGATCACGAGTTATTTCTATACCAGGAATCAACAAGAGCCCGTACTGCTCGGCAGAACTTCTAGCAACACGATAAGGAAGATTCAAATCGGAAAGAATTCCTCGTTCATCAGCCTCCTTACTAACAAGATTGGCATTGGCTGCCTTTGTCTCTTCAGGCATATAACCTTTGAGAAAAGTCACCATCTGTCCTTCCCATCGGCGATACTCCACATGATCGGTAATAGCCATCACATCTAACCCATCTGTCCATGCCTCTTGCACACGATATTCTGGGGTCACATTACCATCAGAATATATGGTATGGGTATGTAAATCACTTTTTAGAACAAGATAGTCATTCACTTTGGGCAAAATTATTTCATTGCGCAAAACCTCATTACGCAAAGTATGACGCATCATGTCTTTATTACTTTTATCCTGATAGTAGATAGACTGAGCAGAAGCTGTTGAAAATATAACAATTACTGCGACAAAAAGACTAAACTTTTTCATAATATTCATTTGTGATTAATTGTTTTTTGTTGATCTGGCGAATAGATGAGACCTTCTACAGCATTTGTGCCATCAAGATCAGTAAATACACAAGTAAACATCCATTTATTGAGACGCACTCCATCGGCTGCTACGTAGGGAAGTTTGATAAAAACTTTATTCCATCCTTTTCGAAGTTGTACAGAGATAGGAGAACGAGCACTAAAATTCTCATTCCTCAAATCGACCTCATTATTGATAGCTACCCCCGTATTGCCCCAAATGGGAGGATTGATACGAATGCCGTTTAACCAGATATCAGACCCCTTACGATCCCACTTCCCTTCATCGGGAGCTTTATCCTTTTCTGAGCGCCCATAATTTTGAAATTCTATTTGTACACCTACCGTCTGTGCCTTTGGCGAGTATACATAAGTCCATGCGTAGGAGGTTACGTTGAAGTAATTTGTGGTGCCATAGTGAGTAGGCACAATACCATTTCCCCAAGTGTGACGTAGGTAAACACCAGCTCCGGTGGCTATTGTGGTGTGATAAGTAGTCCCGTCATGGACAAAGGTTCCAGGTATTGGTTCTGCATCCGTTGAAGTCGCATATACTTCAGGGGGGAAAATAGCAGAAGCATCACCTCCATTAGGGAAGGGCTCAGTTATACGCCAATGCACATTACTCTGTTTTACATAAGGGATAGGTTCTCCTTGCAAAGAATGCGCTTTATGAAAGAGAAAACGACGTTCCCAATCGACGAACTCATCGTATTCTTCACCAGAACTCGGCAAGTTAGTTCCACCCTGTTCAATATACGACTTACCTCCACCAAACCAAGCTCGTTCTGCAGAAGCAATAACGTTGGCATACATATTGTTTTGTTTGACAATATCACACTCGGTAGGAGTTTTACGATCGTTCCAATAGGCAGATATAGTACCAGCAGTCTCAGGGTCACCCTGCTCCTTGTAGTGAATAGTACTTTTATAAATGCCTACTACATCAGCAAACACATCGAAATGGTTGGTATAATTATAGCGGCAATCGATATCGGGTACACCTGGTATATCAGTACCTCTACTGCTCCACATTTGAGTCATATCGGCCATGGTACTATTTATTGCCACACCACTAATTGGATTCCATACCACCATCTTCTTGCCAAGATTATGAATATGGTCGGCCATGATGCCGAGGAAGTTAGGATAAGTAATGCGTCTTTCATCTGCACCGATGTGAATATAGGGTGCATCAACAAAGACATCAGCTACTTGACAAATAACCTCTTTGAGGATCTTAACACCTTCATCAGTTTGCATATCAAATCCCATAGCACGCACAAAGGCTTCGCTATGTCCCGGCATATCAATCTCAGGAATGATAGTAATTCCTCGTTCCTTAGCATAGACAGCTACTTCACGACACTCCTCTTGCGTATAATACTTACCGGCAAAGCGAGTCATACTCTCAACAGACGTAAGTTGAGGATACCCCTTCACCTCGAAACGCCATGCCTGATTTTCAGTAAAATGCCAATGAAAAGTATTGACCTTAAAACGCGAAAGTAAATCAATATGCTTTTTTAGTTCATCGACGCTAATGAACGAACGACCTACATCGTGCAAATAACCACGAAGCTTAAATGCTGCCCAGTCGGTAATCTCCACGGCCTCAATAGCCTCTTTACCCTTTTTATAACCCTCTGCTAACTGAGCAAGGGTTTGCGTTGCACGTATGACACCAATGGGTTTTACAGCCTTAATGACGATAGCGTTTTTAGTCACAAGAAGTTGGTAACCCTCGTTATCATAACCTTCAAGAACATAATCATAAGCGCCTTCGATACTCTCCACCATTTCAACTTTTACGGTTGCCTTGGCATCCTTGCAGAAGGAGCATCCGTAATCGGCAAAAAACTTCGTTAGCGCTTTACAAGAGGTCGTGTCAGAAATTGCTACATCACGATGAAGCAAAAAAGGAGCGCTATCAATCTTAGTGAGCGAATGCACCTTGGGTAGCAAATGCTCAACTTTAGCATGTGTGACAGTAGGGAGACATAGTACAAAAACTACAATTGCGAATACAAACGACCTTTTCATAGGCTACTTTCTATTAAGTTATACCGCAAAGATAGTTAATTTACATAAAAATAAGTGGGTAGACCGAAAGAAAAATCGAAAAAAAGATGTAACTTTGTCCCGAATATATTAATTATATTCCCATAGGAGTGTCTATCATTAATTAAAACCATGATAAATAAAGAACGTATGAAAAAAAGATTTTACACATTGTTTCTTTCTGTTCTGAGTGTATGTGGAGCATTTGCACAATATGTTGCTCCCTCAGAAGGTGTATTCCGTATCATCAACCTCGAGTATGATGCGGCTTTGTCTGAAAACTTTGTAACCTCGACGTTGATGTGTGCCCCTAAAGGCGATGCCGACGACTACGAGCAGATGTGGATCCTAAAAAAGAGTGGTAGTTATTACTCTTTGCAAAATGTATATACCGGCAAGTACATACAGACAGGAAATGATGTCAACGAGCAGGCTTATTGGACAGGTACTGATGCCGATGGTTTCAATATTGTAGCTAATAGCGGAAAGGGTACTCAAGTGTATAACATTTGGGATCCCACGCTCGGTTCGAGAGGTCTGCACAGTAAGGGCGGTACTGACAAGGTTGTCCGTTGGGGCTCAGAGAGCCACAAGAATGCTTCTGAATGGCGTTTCGTCAGTGTAGAGATTTCACAAGAAGACTTGGAAAAAGCTCAGAATGAGTTTGCCAATCTCCTTGCCAACGAAAAGAACTACGAAACCGCATTGGCCGAGTATTTTGAAGATGCAGCTTGCACCACCCTCAAAGCTGACTACGCTGCTATGGCCGACGATGCCCTGCGTAGCGCAATGGAAGCAGACGCTCTTCCTGCAGCACTGATTGACATGGCAGTGAAGGTAAAAAATGAAAATTGGGGTGAGCCTAACGAAAAGGAGAGCAAACCCGCTTGGGATGCCGCACACGCAAAAAAATTCCGTGTACAATTGATTGAGCCTCATAGTATCGCTGGAGAAATCACAGAGTGGTTTGGCTACAATGCTCATACAAACATGGATAACCCCACAGGTATCTATGCCAACAAACGCGACGTGACATTCATATTTGTAGAAGGCGAGATTAAGGATGGCGCCGAACTTTGGGCTAACCACCTCGTAGGTCATACCAAGATGCCTAACTATAGCAATGGTTACTCTAACGGTATACGTTTGCATAGTGGTTTGAACATCGTACCCAGCGCATCTGATGGTAGTGCATTGTATATTAACTATCTCGTACATACCTACGACAAGCGAAACCATCGATTCCCACACAAGTTGAGCGAATATGACGACTTGAAAGTACATATCGAAGGAGGTTATATCAACAGCTACTACAACGCTTACGGAGATGCACTCTATACAGCCGATACCGATGCTGATTGGGTATACTATGAAGAGCGTGCAAACTTGGAGAACATCACTATCTTAGGACGTTATCAAGTATTGCAATTCAACCTCAACGACGTCACAGAAGGCGGTGTCACCGACCGTGGATTGGCAAAGCTTTTCCCAGAAGAACTGCCTACCACCTTGCCTGAGAACCAACGCATCAATGCCATTGTAGAGGCATGGGACCGTATCATGCTGTCAGAACTTATGACTCTTGGCGTAGCAAACAAAGAAGTTGTTGACTCTATGAATGCGATCTACCCCAGATGGGATGGTGAATGGGAAAATCCTGCCGAAATATACAACTATGACGGCTATGCTGAATTCTGTAAGAATCGCGACTATGGCGAATACTACAATCATCGTGGATTGGCCTTCGGTGTAGGTGGAAGTTCATACATGTATGGTAGTTGGGACCACTGCGGATATCATCGCAACACTACACCAAGCATTCTCACAAGAATCGCGACTGAAGCTGGAGCTGCATGGGGCCCTGGCCACGAGATTGGTCACCAGCACCAAGGACTCTTTACCGTGAACGGACTAACCGAGGTAACCAACAACCTTTTCTCAAATATTGCCGTATGGTATATGGGTATGGGTACTTCACGCGTAAATGGTTCTGAAGGTTCTTTGCCTAAAGTATATAACGTATTCATGGAAGGAGGCGACTTCTTCGATAATAACATTTGGGCGCTCACTCAGATGTACTACCGTTTGTGGCTCTATTATCACCGTGTAGGTCATGACACACAATTCTACCCCAAATTGTTCGAGTTGTTGCGTGAAACTCGCTTGAGCGGTGGCTACTACCAACAAGGTAGAACCTCTATCCTCCGCTTCTATCAGCACTGTTGTGATGCTGCACAAGAAGATTTGACCGAGTTCTTCCGTGCTTATGGCTTCTTCCGTGTCATGAAGGATCGTCTCGTAGGCGACTACTCAAACTCTGAATATACCCAGTCACAAGCCGATATTGATGCTGCTATTGCTTCAGTAAAGGCTAAAGGATACCCTGTAAATAACAAGCCCCTTTTCATCAACGACTGTACTTCTAAGGCTACCTATAGCCACGATGGAAAAACGCAACGTTCATATTGGGATAACGAGAGTAAGGGTACTACAAATGCCGAGGTGGGCATGTATGTAGACTTCATGTCAAAAGACTCTCTCACAGGCAAGTATTTATACACACTCAATGACCTCAAGATAAAGATTGAAGGCGGCAATGGTGCGTTGGGCTTCGCTGTTTACAAAAAGAATGGCGAAATTGTAGCATTCTCTAACCACTCAAGCTTCACTATCACCAACAAAGTGAAGGAGATGCTCGAAAACAATGAAGCTGACGCTGTAGTCATAGCAGCTGTTGAAGGTGAAGTTAGAGTGCCCACTAAGGCTGAAGGAGGAAACGAAACCGAACAGCTTGCTGCATTGAAAACTTCTCTTTCTGAAGCAAACGAAATTCTTGAGTTGTCTGACGACAAAGGTATCCACGTAGGATACTTTAAGCCAGAAGCTTTGCAGGATTTGCAGGCTTTGGTAGAAGCGGCTGAAGCGGCTAGAGACAATAAGGACACATCAGAGCATACCTATGGCGAATGGTCAAAGTTGATTGATCAGGCTATACGCGAACTCAAGAATAATGATGATGCCAAGGTTCCTCTCTACGAAGCCGACTATTATGCATTGGGTAGTATTTATCAGAAGAGCACCACAGCAGAGTACTCTACTGCAGGTCTTAAGGTAAGCTTCTCTGATGCTGCAGCTAATGCTAAGAAACAGTGGCTTTTCGTACCGACAGGAGTAGAGAACCAATACTACATTCAGAATATCTCTACAGGTCTCTACATCTCATTGGCAAACGAAGGAGTACGCGTAAAAGCCGCTTCTGAGAACACTGCAAATGCCGTAGCGTTCAACCTTGTAGAGGCTGAGCCTTCAACCTACTACTTACAGAGTGCTTCTAACACAAGTTTGAATCTTATCTGTGACGGAAGTAAGAATATTGTAGCAGCGAAGAACACCACCAATAGTGCTATGTGGACTCTTACCTCAGTGGTTGACAATCACAGCGAAGCAATGAAAGCAAAATTGGAAGGTCTCTTCAGTATGATAGATGTCACACTCGAAGGCCTCGTGGCAGCAACAGAACCCGAGCTAAAATTCCATGAGGATATAACCATCTTGGACGAACAGTTACCAAACTATGTAGCTACATTGTTGGAAGCTTATGAGACTGCTCGTAAAGCTATCGAAGAGGAGTATGCCTTCCTTGATGCTGTATACAACAAACTTTCTACTGCATACGAGCAAGTGAAAGCAGCATTCCGTAAAGCACTCTATCAACCTGAGGCTACAACTGGCGATGAGGTGATGTGTTACTATCTCCAGTGTCTCAGTAACGATTCTTACGCATACCAATTCACTGGTACAGGACGTTACAATGGTGCCATCCGTACAGGTGAGCTTACTGATGCTTTGGATAAAAACTACTGGTTCTACTTACGCCCAGGTGAAGTAGAGGGACAGTATTATATCTACAACTTCGCAAGCGGTAAGGCAACTGGAGCAAGCGGACGTTACCTTTATGTCAATGGAACGATTGATTCTGTAGCTTACACTATTGAAGTTTCTACAGAATCATACGGATACATCATCAGCACCTCTGATGGCTCTTGGAATGTACAAAGCTCAGACAATGGTTATGCACAATTCACCACAAAATCTGCTATGTGGAATTTGGTTCCTATAGGCCACTTCAGCCTCAAAGCGATGATAGACTCGATTGAGCAAGATCAAGATTCTGGAGTATACTATGATCTACTCGGTCGTCCAATAGTAAATCCTTCAGCCGGAATCTATATTCATAATGGTAGAAAAGTGATTATTAAGTAATTTGATTATAGCGACCGGCTAAAGGGATCTTTGGCCGGTCGTATTCTATTCCCCTGTAACAAATTAAAGGCACAAATAAGAAAACAAAAACCTATGAAAAGAAAGATCTCAACTTTGATGCTCATCGCCTTGATGATGTGTCTTCCACTATCTGCTCAGATAAGTAGTTCTAACATGTTTGCAGATTTCTATGGCGAAAATTGGATACGCCTTAGAATGCATCGTGACCATAACTATACTGCAGGAGTGGTTGGCAAGGGCCAAAAATTCATAGGTACCACACAGGTGAATGACCTAACAGCTCTCGGTGAGCAATGGTGTCTTGTGGGTGCTCCAGATGCCTTTAAGCTATACAATAGAGCTACAGGTAAAGGTCGTGCACTTGCTGTAAGTGAAACCACTGAAGGTGCTTCAGCAACAATGGTGAAAGCTTCCAAAGCTACCATGTGGAAACTTGTGGATAAAGAAAATGGTTATGCTATCGTACCTACAGAGAATACAAGCTTAAGTCTCAACGCGTTTGGAGGTAAGGGATTTGATTTAAAGCTTTATACAGCCGAAGATGAAGGTGGTTGGTGGATTGCCGAGCCGGTGGGCACAAAGACCATTACCCTTGGTGTGAAGATTGAGGGTAAAAAGTGGGAACCCAACCCTCGAGTTGCAGAGTTGAATATGGTTATCAACGGCACAAATAGTAGTACTCGTATCACCAGAAATATTGTCAAGCAGACCTACTATTTACCTGAAGGATCTACTCATTTTTCACTCAACAGCATCACCTATCGAGGATATACCTTAAGAGGTTTCGATAATGGTAAAGATTGTCTTGTTCACTCTATCAATAACGAAGAGCTTACCGATAACATCCAAATCAAGGCCTACTATGCGACCAACGATTGGCGCACACTCTATTATACTCCTGATGCTAAGGGATTCCCCTATCGCATACCTGCCATCGCTGCGGCACCCAATGGTCATGTGTTTGCAATCGCAGACAACCGTCCCTGCTACATGGACATTGGCTATGGAGAAGTTGACATCAAATGCCGTATCTCTACCGATCATGGAATGACTTGGAGTGATGAGTTTTTCGTAGCTGATGGTAAAGGTGGAGATACCAACGTTATGACCACAGGATTTGGCGATGCCGCCGTTGTTGCCGATAGCGAGAGCAATCGTTTGCTGGTAATGATGGTGTGTGGACGCACAGTATGCTGGAATGGACGTTGGACTCCAGAAAAAACGGCTACCGATAATGCGGTAAATCGTGTTGCACGTGTATATGCTACCTATAACGAAACAACAAGTAAATGGGAATGGACAGAACCTGTAGAAGTTACCAACGATATCTATACACTCTTCCTCGACGCAGTAGGTCAACCTACCGTATCGTCACTTTTCATTGGTTCAGGTAAAATCTGCCAAAGCCGTGTAGTTAAAAAAGGTGATTACTATCGTCTCTATTGTTCTGTATGGACTCGAGATGGCGGCAATCGTGTCATCTACTCAGATGATTTTGGTGGTTCTTGGAATCTTTTAGGAACAGTTGCAGATCGTCCTGCTCCTTCGGGTGATGAACCAAAGGTAGAGGAACTGCCCGATGGAACTGTAGTGCTCAGCAGTCGCAAGGGAGCAGGTCGCTACTTTAATCTCTTCACCTTCAATGACAAGACTTTTACAACAGGCACATGGGGAATGGCAGTATCAAGCAATGACACCCCCAAAGGACTTAGTTTCGGAGCCAATAGTACCAATGGTGAGATAATGCTTGTTCAAGCCATTCGAAAAGCTGATGGAGTGAAGTGTGATCTGATGCTCCAATCTGTACCTGCGGGCAACGGACGTAGAGATGTCACCATCTACTACAAGGAGATGCAATATAATGCAGATGGAACAAATCTTTATACCCCCACAACCTTTGCACAAGGATGGACAAAAGGTATAAGAGTGAGCGACCGTGGCTCAGCGTACTCAACCATGACCATGCAACAAGATGGCAGAGTAGGTTTCCTTTACGAAGA
>JAEIGA010001256.1_pt1 | contig 39292 bp, 50 predicted proteins | sample 9270691 | NCBI WGS metagenome assembly JAEIGA01 (sample SAMN17057246, study PRJNA624740) | gut metagenome | biome: biome; isolation source: fecal sample | host: Bos grunniens | place: China: Xizang | collected 2019
AACCAATGAGCTTCTTGCAGACAGCGACGCGGCTATTGCAAATGTAATTATGGAGTGGCTTGCAGGTGAGTCTGTTGCAACCGAAAACGCACAGATCCTTACTAAGATTAACTCCGTAGACGCTACCGCTCTTACCGGTATCAAGGACATCAAGAAGGCAATCAACGTAACCCTTTCTGCATTCAAGGGTTCTGTAGTTATCTACACCAACGATGACGGCGTTCAGTACCTTGACACCCTTGAGGACAAGAACGGCAGACCTCTTCTTTCTCCCGACCCTGCTAAGCCTATGGAACTTCGTCTTTCCGTTGGCGCTCGTTCTATCCCTGTTGTACAGATCCCCAACGAGGTACTTGCTTCCGATGGCACTAAGGTTCCCTTCATTATGGGTGACCTTAAGGAGTTCATGAAGGAGTTTGACCGTGCTCAGCTTAGCATTATGCCGTCTACTACTGCCGCTATTGGCAACTTCAATGCTTACGAGCAGGATATGACTCTCTTCCGTGCTATCATGCGCGCAGACTTCGTTGTTAAGGACAACAAGGCAATCGTTCGCGGTGAGATTACCGTAGCTTAAACCTTTAGAGAGGAGGCTCACTAATGGTAACAATTCACGAAGCGGCACAGCACATAGGTATAGACTACCTTGACGATGAGATGACCGTGGCGAACCTCCAAAGGGCTCTTGACTCCTCTATCTACCGACTGTATGGTGCAGTCGGTAGAGATGTGGAGACTTACCTGGAGAATGACCCTCGAGTAGCTTTGCTCGTTCTTATTTATACCGAGGAGGCTTATGACAACCACCCAGGTAGCGCAAAGCAAGATGCGGCAAAGAACCACCTCAGAGATAACCTCGAACTCCAGCTTAGACTAGAACTTAGGACGCTGAGAGAGTCGGGAGGTGAGGGCCGTGTATGACAAACCTATAATTATACAAGTCCAAGATCCCGAAACAGAGGAGTGGACAGTTAAGCTTGGACTTCACGCAACGGTCAATAAGACCGGAGGCGGTGCTGTCTTTAGTGCAGGTACAGACCAACATAAGACAAGCTTGACATTCAAGGTTAGATATGTTAAGGCACTTGAGGAATTAGCCTATAATACTCAGCCTTACCGCATCCTTTATCAAGGCAGACCCTTCAAGGTTGTTGACTATGACGACTATATGGAGCAACACCGAGAGATAAAGTTGGTAGGTGAGTACTATGGCTAACGAAGAGCTTAACACCCAACTCGAGCGAGTTCTAACTATCTACAGCGAGGACATAAACGAGAAGCTGAGGGAAGTAACACGAGAGAGTATGAAACAACTCGTTAAGGAGACCAAAGCAACCGCGCCACGAGGTAGAAGAAAGGGGCAATATAGGAGGCATATAACGGCTGACTATAAGAACCTAAAGGGTAGTGTGCGAGGAATACAAGGGCAGGACATCAGCGCCACTTGGTATGTTAGAGCCCCCGAGTATAGACTTACCCACTTACTCGTTTATGGGCATCTCAAGAGAAACGGCGTTGACCGAACAAAAGCAAGCCCCTTCTTGCATAATGCCCGGGATAAGGTAGTGCAAGAATACGAGCAGAAGGTACAGGAGGTACTTAGCGAAAATGGTAACTAAAATACTACAGCAGGCAGGTGTCAAGTACCGTCAAGCTCGTTACACAGCAAAGCCTCTCCCAGACACATACGCCGTCTATTTTGACGACAGAGAGGCGGGTGGGGCTGATGGTATCAACTGCCTTATCACACACAACATCACAGTAGAGGTTTACGAATCTAAGCCTGACGATGCCACAGAGTTGGCTATCGAAAAGGCGCTCGACGCCCACGGCTTAGAGTGGACTTCACAGGCTAGGTATTGGCTCCAGGACGAGCAGAGATACCAAGTCATTTACGAATTTACTTACATCGAAAAAAGGAGAATAACTAATGGCTAAGAGAGATAAAACCAATATCACACTCGGCTCGGGTAAGATTTACCTTACACCTTACACCGATTCTGTGCCGACTGTTGATACCCTCTGTGTCGAGAGTAATCTTCTCGGTTATATCAAGGGTGGTGCTTCACTCGAATATACTGAGGAGACCTATGAGGAAAAGGACGATCTCGGCCTTGTAAGCAAGGTAATTACTACCTCTGAGGAAGCTATCCTCAAGTGTGGTCTGCTTACTTGGAACGGCAATACCCTTAAGAGTCTTATTGATCGTTGCACAGTAACCGAAGCCTCAGGCAAGCGTACTGTTAAGATTGGTGGCTCCGGCAACAGCCAGGGCAAAAATTACGCAATCTGTTTCCATCACGCAGATAAGACAGACGGTGACCTTTGGATTCTTATTGTGGGTAGAAATACAGCAGGCGCAACCCTTACCTTTGCAAAGGACGCAGGCTCTACTATCGAACCCGAGTTCAAGGCACTTCCTCAGGATGACGCAGGCACCCTTGTACAGCTCATCGAGGAAACTGGTACTACTTAATTGAGCGAGGGGAGCCCGACTCAAGTCCCTCCCCTCAATTTTAAAAGGAGAAAATACAATGGCTAAAATGTTAGACCTTAACGCTCTCGAACAGCCTACCCTTGAGATTAAACTTAGAGATGATAAACACACAGTCTTTAGACTTGTAACCCCCACAACTAAGCTTGTAGAGAGATTCATCGGTGCTAAGGCAGAGATAGGCGAGGCGGCAAAGTCCGGAGACGTTGAAAAAATTAAAAGAATTTACGACATAGCGGCAGAGCTTATTAGCTGTAACGCAGACTACATCAATGTAACAGCAGACGAGCTTAAAGATAAGTATCGTCTTTCCTTTGGCGATGTCGTGACAGTATTCACGGCATATCTTGAATTTATAAAAGAAATTAGCGAAGCAAAAAACTGACCATCCCGTACTATCCTTTACCCGATAGCACGGGTGGACATCAATATAAAACAACAACCTGGTGGAAGAAGCTTGTAGCAGATTACACAGGGCTTAACTTTCTACAAGTAGAAGCCCTTGATTACCTGACCTACCTCACTTGGAGGAGGGACGCCTTCATCCACAAAATGAGCCAAACAGAGAAGGGTACAGAGTACCTTGATAACGCTTGGCGAATGGAGCAGACCAAACCTGATAGGGTGGCGCTCCGTAAAAAGTTGAGGAAGGAGGAAACCGATGGCAGGTAACAGAGACATTATAAAGGGCATAACTATTAAAATCGGTGGCGACACCACAGAGCTCGGTAAGGCATTAGAGGGTGTCAACAAAGACGGCGACAAACTATCGAAAGAGCTTCAAGAGATAAATAGAATGCTCAAATTTGACCCGGAGAATACCGAACTGTTAGCACAAAAGCAGAAAGTTCTTGCCGGGGCAATAGACACCACAGAAAAGAAACTTGAACAGTTAAAAGAAGCCGAGAGACAGGTTCAGGCACAGTTTGAACGTGGAGAAGTATCGGAGGAGCAGGTAAGAGCACTCCAAAGAGAGATTATAAAGACTGAAGGACAGCTCAAGAGCTATAGAACCCAAGCAGATGAGGCGGCAGATGTAACCAAAAAATTAGGTGACAACGCGGCTAAAACTGAGGGTGGCTTCACCGTTATGAAGGGTGCTATGGCAAACCTTGTGTCTAGTGGCATTCAGGCTATGATTTCAGGTCTGTCCAGTCTTGTATCCTCCTTGGTAGAACTCCCCGAAGCCACAAGAGAGTACCGCACCGAAATGGGCAAACTCACTACGGCTTACGAAACTGTAGGGCACAGAACAGAGATAGCGGAAGAAGCTTATAAAAGGCTTTATGGTGTTATCGGTGAGACCGACCAAACAGTAGAGGCGGCACAGCAGATAGCTCTTCTCGCTGAAAGTGAAGAGGACGTTATCCAATGGTCTGACCTTGCGGCAGGTGTAGTAGCTCGTTTTGGTGATGCACTACAGCCTGAGGCCTTCTTTGAGGCGGCTAATGAAACCATAAAACTTGGTGAAGCTACCGGAGCGTATGTTCAGTTAATTGAGGGTGCCGGTGGTAATGTTGACGAGTTCAACGCTGGACTTGCGGCTTGTACCACAGAAGCCGAGAAACAAGCCTATATGCTTGAGTACACCGAGTCTGTTCTTGGTGACGCGGCAAATTTGTACCGAGAGACCAATAAAGAGGTAATAAGCGCCAACGACGCAATGGGGGCCTGGACAGCGGTGCTCGCTGATGCAGGTGCCATTATGGAGCCCTTGCAGACCGACATTACACTCCTTAAGGCGGCTTTTGTTAATGACCTTCTCCCAGGCTTGGGGCAGGTTACAGAGGCTTTTCAGGGACTTATAAACGGAGAAGAAGGTTCTGCCGAAGCACTTGGAGAGGCAATCTCGGGACTAATAACACAAATACTTGACAAAGTGGTAGAACTTGCGCCATCTGTAATAACAGCGGCACTTACTCTTATCACTTCCTTAGCGACATCCATAGCAGAAATGCTACCGACTGTCGTTACCTTGATAATTGACACGTTGGTGACAGGTATCCCTTTGCTCATAGACGGAGCACTTCAGTTCTTGTTGGCAATAGTGGACGCAATAGACTTACTGCTACCTCCCCTCGTAGAGGCGTTACCCGCTATCGTATCTTCCCTTGTGGTGGGACTGATAGAGGCTATACCCGAGTTGCTTGAGGGAGCCATTCAGTTACTAATGGCTATCGTTGATGCAGTACCTATACTAATCAGCGCCTTAATGCCTGAGATCCCAACCATTATTGACGCTTTAGTCGAGGGATTACTTGACAGCATCGACATTCTTGTAGATGGTGCAGTAACCTTACTGTTTGGTATCCTTGAGGCCCTTCCTGAAATAATGGCGGCGCTTTATAAGAGTGCACCGAGCATAGTAGAGTCCCTTGTAACCGGACTTGTTGAGCTTGTACCTGCGCTCCTTACAGCAGGCTTAGAGCTTATGGAAGGCTTTATTAAGGGAATCCTTGAGTTCGACTATATGGGTGCGATTAAAAAAGTCGGTAATGGCATTATAGAAGGCTTTGAGTCTATCTTTGATATGCACTCTCCTTCCCGAGTAATGGCAGGACTTGGTGAACTGCTTGACGAGGGTCTGGCAGTAGGTATTGAGGACGGAGCAAAGGCACCTATCAACGCACTTGACAAACTGTCCGAGGATATGCTTGGGGAAACAGACGAGCTTAGTGGTCTCAGTCTTGAGCGCCGAATGGTTCACTCGTTTAACCCAGGTACAGCAACGAGCCCGGTAGACGGAATATCTAGTAAGCTTGACCGCATCTATCAGGCTATCCTTAGTGGACAGGTGATAATGCTTGACGGCAAGACCCTTGTAGGTTCTACGGCAACAAGATACGACACCGAGCTTGGACAGCGTAGAGTCCTTGCTGAAAGGGGGGCTTTATAAATGCAGAAAAGAAAAATACTTATAGGCACATACGATACAGCGCTTGAGGGGCTTTGGACTCTCAGCGCCTGGTCGTTGGGTAAAGCCGTAGCTAACGAAGAGTATGCTAATGTGCCGGGTCATAACGGCCCTCTCGACCTCTCAACTGCACTTACTGACGGTGAGCCTTATTATGGTAGCCGTGAATTTGAGGCAATTCTTGAGAGCTCCGAAGGTACACGCCTAGAACGAGAGGAACGTATAAATCAAATGATAAATAGGCTTGATGGTTGGCGGTTCAATATCGTACTACCGGACGATCCTACACACTACATTAACGGACGAATTAGGGTAGAGAGGGTATACAACACCCCTGCTCATGCTTCTGTCAAAGTAAGTGCAACCTGTGAGCCTTGGAGATATAACAACTCCGAGACCGTAGTAGGTCTTATAGCAACAAGCACAGAGCAGACAGTATCTCTTATAAATAATGGACGTAGATCCGTAGTACCGACTATTAAAGTTGTCGGTGGTTCGGCGGCATTAAAATTTAGCGCAAACGGAAAAACACACACCTGGAACCTTACACAAGGAGAGTATATCCTTGCAGACATTTACCTTAAGACCGGTGCCGTGCCCCTTACCTATAGCGGCTCGGCTACTATTACCCTCACTTATAGAGAGGCGGTGCTTTAATGATACAGCTTTACGTAGATGATAATCTTGTTTACGATTCACGAATTAAAGAAACCGCACTCTTAGGCTTGAGGGCTCAGCTCGGTCTTAACAAGGGTGGTGCGGCTACTATTATCCTCCCACCCGAGCACCCTTTTTACAACGCTTTTACAAGTTACAGAAGTATTGTAACTATTTATAGAGATGGAGTGCTTCGCTTTAGAGGGCGAGCACTTTATCCCACAGACGACTTCCAACTTAAGAGGACTATCACCTGCGAGGGTGAGAGGTGCTTCCTCCGTGACGGTATCCACAGACCATATACCTACAATGATACACCGGCAAATATATTCACTGAAATTATAGGCTTATATAATGCACAGGTGGAGTCATTTAAGCACTTTGTAGTAGGTACGATAAGTGGAATAAACAATGACGCAATAGTCCTTGAGAACGAGGAGGCAGAGACATTTTCAGCCACACTTGACAAATTGGTGGAACTGTGCGGAGGTGTTATTGTATTCACCACCAACACAGACGGACAAAGAGTCATAAATTGGTACGGCAGTATAAGTTACAGCAACTCACAGATGATAGAGTTCGGTGAGAACCTTATGGACTTCTCAAGAACTACCGCCAACTCGGATCTTGCTACCGTGATAATTCCTTACGGAGCAAAGAACGAGAAAACAGGTGCTAGATTGACGATAGAATCTGTGAACGGAGGGCTTGACTTTATAGAGGACGAAGAGGCTGTAAACCTTCGAGGTGTAATAGCTAAAGCGGTGTATTGGGATGAAATAACTACCCCCGAAGCACTTCTCGTTAAGGCACAACAGTACCTTGCTAATAGCAAGAACCTTGTAGCCTCCTTGGAACTTACGGCTATTGACCTCTCACTACTTGACAAGAGTGTAGATAGCTTTAGAGTTGGTGACATTATTAAGGTTCGTAGTAAACCTCACGGAATAATTGACGAGTCATACCAATTAACTGAGCAAGACATAGACTTCTTACACCCACAGAATGATAGGGTTGTACTCGGTAAGACTATATCCTCCTTAACCGGTGCGGATGTAGCGAGTTCAAGAAAGAATGACGACAGCCTGCGCCGAATTAATCGAGCTATCCGCTCCGACTATAGTGTCAATACCGATGCTATTATCGAGGAGGCTAAGGCAGAAATGTCTACTCTCATTCAGCAGACTACCGAAGCCTTGACACTTGAGGTATCAGAGCAGTATGTATCCCAGGACGAGGTAAAGGCGGCTATTTCCACTACGATGACACAGCTCGCAGACTCCTTTGAGTTCTTATTCTCGGAATTGAGGACAATAGTAGACTCAAACGACATCGAGGCAAGAGAGCAGTTGGCTGAAATAAAAAAATACATAAGATTCGAGGACGGCAATATCGTACTCGGTCAAAATGGTAATGTTATCACACTCCGTCTTGAGCATAACAAAATAGTATTTTTAGACAAAGGTGGTGAGGTGGCATTCTTCACAGAGAACCAACTCACAGTAAAAGACGCCTCATTTATTAACTCCATGAGAGTAGGGGACTTCGCGTTTATCCCTAGAACTAACAAAAATCTCTCACTTGTAAAGGTAGGTGGTTCGTAATGGCATCAAATGGAAGTATAAGCGTATCTGTAACCTCTTACGACACCTTAAAATTTAATTGGGCGCAGGTAGGACAGAGCACCGCGAACAACTATACCACCGTTAATTGGAGCCTACAGCTCGTATCGGGTTCAGCAGGTAAAATTATATCGAGTGCATCAAAGTCTTGGAGTGTGACAATAAACGGCACGACCTACTCCGGTACTAACAGTGTAGCGGTAGAGAATAATGCCACTATAACTCTAGCATCTGGGCAGGTAACCATTTACCACAACCAGGACGGCACAAAGACCTTTAGCTACTCATTCTCACAGCAGTTTGACATTACCTTTGCAGGATCGTCAATCGGCACTAAAACGGGTAGCGGTGTGGGAACCCTTAACACTATACCTAGGGCAACCCAGCCGACCCTCAGCTTATCAAGTGTAGATATGGGTGCTGAGGTAACCATTTTCACCCCGCGAGCAAGTGATTCCTTCACACACGACCTTGCATATTCCTTCGCAGGGGGCTCCTATGTAACTATAGCTACCAGCGTAGCTACTGTACACTATTGGGGTGTCCCTCTCAGCCTTGCAAATAGTATCCCTAACACCACGAATGGCACGGTTACTATAAGATGTACCACCAAAAAGAATGGTGCTGTAATAGGAACAAAAACGGCGCTGTTGACAGTAAAGGTTCCTACCACAGTAAAGCCCTCGATAAGTGACGTAAGCCTTACGGAAGTAACCACAGGGCTCTCAGCAACCTACGGCGCATATATCCAAAGCAAGTCAACAATTAAGGCAACCATAACCGCTGTGGGTGCGTACAACAGCACCATAAAAAGCTACAGCACGACCTTTGAGGGTAAGGCTTACAAAGGCTCAACTTTCACCACAAGTGCAGTAACTCAAAGTGGTACACTTAACCTTGTGACAACTGTTACGGACACTCGAGGTAGAACGGCTACAAAGACCACAAGCATCTCGGTGCTCGCCTATGAGCCTCCTAAGATAACTACTTTCCAAGTGGCAAGATATGATGAGGACGGAGTGGCTGACACTAGTGGAGAGTATGCTTGGCTAAGATTAGCCTACAGCGTGACCTCACTTAACAGCAAGAACACCGCAACGGCTAAGATAGAGTACAAAAAGACGAGTGAAACCAACTGGCAGACTTTGTCTACACAGACCGCGCTTAGTTACAATAGTACTATAAAGCCAACAGTCACGACCTTCTCCACAGATTATCAATGGGACTTCAAGGTAACATTGACAGACGCCTTTAAAACCGAAGCATCCTATACCACCTACATTCCATCGGGAGCCGTTATCCTTGATATTAGGGCAGACGGCAAGGGAATAGCTTTCTTTAAGACAAGTACTAAGGAGGGAGTGGATATACCAGGCAGTCTCCCGGATTCCCCTATAAGCCTTACAACTAACACAAACCTCAACAGCTTGACAACTCCAGGCTTTTATGTAATACCTAATTCCGCTGTCGCGCTATCAATCGCAAATTTGCCCTACACAGAATTAGCAACAGCGAGTCTTAAGGTAGAGCGTGTTGGTGACGGAGCGATTAAGCAGATACTCCAAAAGTCAACTAAGACTGACGGTGTTATCTACGAGAGAGGCCACGACTCGGAAGGCTGGGGTGCTTGGAGTGTAGTGTACGCAGGTGCAGGTAAAATCTTATGGTCAGGAACTACACCACTTTCTGATGCAAACACGATTACACTAAACAGACCTATAAGCGCACAGCAGAATGGTATTGTATTGGTGTTCAGTCCTTACAACTCCTCAACCGGCGTGGCTCTAACCTATGGTTTCAGTTGTCACTATGTACCTAAGCAACTATTCACATCTGTAGTACCTTCGATAAACTCAGTACTCGGTGTAACAGTTACAATGGCTGAGGGTAAATTTTCATCAAACGCAACTAAATTCCTTCGTATAACAGATACGACTATAAATGGTAGTGCAGATAATACCGCAAGTGGTACAGCAAACGGCATTACCTATAATAACAATAGGTTTGCCCTTCGATACGTCATCGGAGTATAGCCAGAAAGGAGAACAGTATGGAATATTTAAGCACAGCCCTAACCGTGCTGACAGGCCTTATAGTTACTGCCGTATTTAATGGGATAATCAGTATCCCTAAGAAGAAAAAGGCAGAGAAAGAGGTCGAGGAAGCTAAAAAGGTAGAGGATCAGCAACTGATTAAAAAAGGCATACAGGCTCTTCTTAAGAACGACCTAAAGGTTAGATATGACTATTGGCTCGAACAAGGCTATGCTCCTGATGATGCAAGGGACGACCTGGAGGCAGAGTATAGAATCTATCACTCGCTTGGAAAAAATGGTGTCATGGACAGCAGACGTAACAGATTTCTCGCTCTGCCCTCTGTAGCACCGGAAGAAAAGGAGGACTAAATAAATGACCTTAAAAGCAATTATCCCCTCGGGACAGACAGAGATTACAGTCAACGGTCTGCACCAATGGGACTACGGGCAGAAGCTTGAGATCCACAGCGCCGACTTAGGTGCAATAGTTGAGGTACACTTCGCCTGTGCAGGTATGAAAGAGGCTGTGGTGAGAGTTTGCGAGGATACGGAGGGTGTAGCGGTTGCTACTATTCCCGACAGATGTCTTGAGCAGACAACTCCTATTACTGCTTGGGTGTTTGAAAAGAACAAAACGGAAAATGCCACAGTAGGTCTTACTACTAAAACTATCACCCTTCCTATCATACCGAGAACAAAGCCTCAGCCTGGTGCAAGTGTACCGGAGGATCATACAGACACCTATGCAGAGCTTATAGGTGCAGTTAATACGGCTGTTAGTAAATTAACTGACGGCTCGGTAAAAGTAAATTATGCGTACAATGCTGGTCACGCCGTAAGTGCTACCTCAGCGGATAACGCCACTACAGCCTCCACAGCGGCAGTAGCAGACCACGCAACCGAAGCAACAACAGTAGACGCAGCGAGAAAAACTGTAACTACAACTTCAACTACGGTTAAGGACTCCTTAAGTACCTCTGTAGAATTTGATGCGGACTCAACCTATATCATTGAAGCCCCGGACGGTTCAGGCGTGTATGTAAGTTTTGTGCTTCATATAATTGAAGGTGGACTTGCGATTGCTTCATGCACAAGCTACAGTATCCACCACATTTTGTCATATGACCACCAAACTAAAACCTTATATCTAAGGCGTTACCGTTTTCTGCCCGATGACACGGGTACGTATGAAATTGGCTACCAAACTTTTGGTGTTGGTACCTATAAATTTACTTACGCTAAAATAGCAAATCTCATTTAACAAGGAGGAAGGGGTAAAAAATGATTACATTGCACATAGCAGTTAAAAACAAGGTTGCCACCTATCCTCGCCGAGACGGTGTTATCGTCTGTGGTAACAACGATTACGAAATAGAGTTTACCTTCGACGAAGAGTGGCAGAACAAGACTAAGACTGCTCGTTTTCGTTGGAACGGGGCAAATCACGATGTAAACTTCACCGGTAATGTTTGCAAGGTGCCTATCATAAAAGATGCTAAGTCGGTTATAGTTGGCGTATTTACAGGAGCCGCTGTATCCCCCACACTATCATCCACACCTGTGGTTATTCCCTGCGAGCGTTCTATCCTCTGCTCAGGGGTATAAGACAAAATCGTAAGGGAGGTGGAGACTATAAAAATTCTTCACATATCAGTAAAAAACAAGATAGCAACCTACCGCCATCGTGACGGCGCTATCGTCTGTGGTAATAAAGGCTACAAAATTGTATTTACCTTTGATGAGGAGTGGGACGACTACAGTACCAAGACAGCTCGATTCATTTGGGGAGGTAAATATTACGACCAAATCTTTACCGGTGTAGAATGCCAGGTACCTATTTTAAATGACACCACTGAAGTGACGATTGGTGTTTATGCAGGAGACCTTAAAACTACTACTCCTGCTGAAATTCCTTGCTTAATATCCATACTCTGTGGTAACCCAGAGATGGCTAACGGAATGGTTAAGGACTATCGAGAGGAGGCTGTAACCGCCGCTCAAGAGGCTAAAAACGCCGCTGAAGAGGCAAGAGCCGCCGCCCAAGTAGTAGTACATCCCGTCATGGGTGTAACTCCTATTTTAAACGGGCATAGAGTTACGATAACCGACATAGAAGGTACAAAACACTTCGATGTTAAGAATGGCGAGGGCGTTCTTAGTGAGGACGAGGAAGCATTACTCGACAAACTATCTAAATGGTATGACGAGTCACATTATACCAAGTTGACTATTTCCTCCTTCACTATGAGCCCCACCACCACGACCTACGAGATTGGCTCGTCAACTAATGTTGTATTCTCATGGTCATTTAATAAAACCCCTGTGGAGGTTACTTTTGCAGGGAGTACTCAAAATGCGACACAGACAGGCTCAGCTTCAATAAAAGTTACAGCCTCGTCACATACCTCGCAGACATACACATTATACGGAAAATATAAAGAGGGTGAAACAGCAACCAAGTCACTTTCAGTAAACTTCCGTAATAAATATTATTATGGTTGCGCCACTGAGCCGTCTCTTGTTAATAGCGTATTTATTAAGGCTTTGTCAAGTGGTGGATGGGCGAATGCCAAAACAGTGAGCTTCACACCGAATTGCACGAGTGGTAAATACGTTTGGTACGCTTACCCCAAGAGGCTCGGTCAGGTTGTAATGTGGATGGGTGGCTTCCAAGGAGGCTTTGAAGATCCACAGACAGTATCGGTTACTAACGACTCGGGTTATACCGAGGAGTATTATGTATATCGTTCAACGAATGCAGGTATCGGTAACCTTAGTATCGAGGCTAAATAAGGAGGCAACCTATGAGTTTTAAAGACTATAAAGGAAGTATAAAACTTGGCGCGGGCTTGACACCTTCGGGTGAGGGCTATCCGCTTATGCAGACAAGTGATATTCAGGCTGAGGAGGGAGGTAAACGATTAGACGTACTCCTTGCTGAATACGCACAAAAAATAGAGGGCGGCGCCGTTCAGCCTTCGGAAAACCTTAACGAGGAACTGTCTGCACAGGTGCGCCTCGTTGAACAAATAAAACTCGCTTTACGAGAAAAAATGAATCCCGTTGGAATCGAGTCTATTGAAAAGACTTCTACCGATGGACTCGTTGATACATATACAATTATTTTCACCGATGAGAGCACAACCACTTTCACCGTGACAAACGGAGAGAGAGGAGAGAAGGGTGACCCCGGAGAAAAAGGTGACCCTGGAGAAAAAGGTGATCCCGGTGTAGACGGAAAAAATGGTACCGATGGATCTCCCGGAAAAGACGGCTCTCCCGGCGCAGATGGTGTAGGTATTTTTGAGATAGCAAAGACATCTACTGACGGCCTTATCGATACTTACACTATAACCCTTACCAACGGCGGTACTACGACCTTTACTGTTACCAACGGAGAAAAAGGCGCCGGTGTACCTCCCACAAACGCTTCCAACGCAGGAAAAGTTCTTACTACCAATGCAAGTGGTACACCTGAATGGCAAGAGCCTACAGGTGGTTCAAGCACCGATGACAGTATGGTCGGTACTTGGGTGTTAAACGATATTATAAGCTTTTTAAGTTTTGGAACTTATGATTTAACATTTACATCCAACGTAACAGTATATACAAGCATAACATTTGAGATTTTCGGTACTGATAATGTCCGTGTTAAATACGGAGATAGACAAGTTTATATCGCACCTATCACTTCCTTAAATGATGGGTATTGGGTTGACAGTGCATACAAAACAATCACAATTCACGGAAACCCCAGTGACGAAATTGCAACTTGGGTTAGAGCTAACGGAAGCAAGTCGGGTGAACAGCAAGAAGCAGACGCAAGACTTAAAACAAGGAGCAAAAGGCTTGTTGATGCTATCAACGAGGTTAGTGATAAACTCGAAGAAGGTGGTGGCGGCGAAACAGACGATTCTAAACTTGGATTAGAAATTGCACAAGCAACAAGTACGGACGGTGTTACTTATTCTGCCACTGTAAAGAGCATCACAGCACTAACTCGTGGAGTTAGTTTCATTGTGACTATGGATTATTTGAATACTCAAGATGAGGCATATCTTGACGTAAATGGTCTCGGGGCAAAGCGAATTGTAAGAACCCGTGCCAATCCGAACGGAGGACACGTAGCTGTTTCTAAAAAGAGTATTGGAGCAGGCTTGCCGTTATACGTTATGTATACAGGATCTTATTGGGCGATAATAGGTCACCCAATAGTTAGCAGTACGGATATAAGTGGCTCAATTCCTGTTGCGAAAGGCGGTGTACCTTCCACAAGTGCCGACAACGCAGGCAAAGTCCTTACTACCAATGCAGACGGCACACCTGAATGGCAAGAGCCGAGTGGCGGCTCATCAGCAGAGAGTATGCTTGGTGAGTGGGTGCTTAATGAGGAAATAGATGTAAGTAATTATTATTCTATTGAATTTGATTTTTATTCTAATGGTATTGAATGCAGTAGCCTTTTTGCATATAATAATGCACTTTGGTATTTTGACCGAAACAATGGTGATGAGATTGAGGTTTACTCCGATGGAGCGTGGGTATATGGGTACAGGTATATCAAAATTCTTAAAGAACCCTCTGCCGAGGCATCCGCTTGGATAAAAGCAAATGCCAAGAGATATCAGCCTGTTGGGGTTGATAAGATTGAAACTATTGATACTTGGTGGGGTGACACTTACGAAGCGGAAGATACAGGGGAAGGAATTACTTGGAGCGACACATTTGCGTTGCTTGACAAAGACGGTAATGAAATCTCTGCTGGCGCAATACATCAAAAAGTTCCATTAAAGGCTGGCGATAATATTCGGTTTGAGGCTTTACCAGATGGAATAATAATTCACGCCACAGGCGGTGGGTCAAGTGGTGGCGAAGTTGACGATAGCACTATGGTCGGCACTTGGGTGTTTAACGATGTATTAGAACCATCGGAATTTAACGCTGATTTAAGTTTTGAGTGTAATGGTATACAATACAGCACAATAAACTTTGATGGATTATTCTTTGATTTTGACGGTGTTGAGTTAGTTTATGATGACACTGGTTGGATTGATGATATTTATAAAACTATCAAAATTCTTGAAGAACCCACCGATGAAGTCTTTATTACTTGGCTCAAAGCCAACGCAACCAAGCAAGGTAGCTCAAGTGGCGGCAATTATGTTTCAAAATTTACTGTTGAAACAGAGGATGGAACAACTGTTCTTGATGTTATAGATGCTATTGAAAATGCAGGTGGTAATCTCAAGGAATGGAATGTCATTGTTCTAACAGGATATATTACTGAAACTTGGGGACTTCAAATATCCCATTATGGCGGACCTGTGTACCAAATAAACGGTGTTAATCTTAATGATATGAGTGTAATACGCAATACTACATCTTGGGAAGGTGTGTCTTTAGGTTCATTCCAATCAATGTTCCAGCCGCCCATACCCTATTGTGATGCATCCAATGCGGGTCAAGTTCTTTGCGTTGGCGAAGATGGCAGACCCACTTGGGTAACCCTTTAACTAATTGGCTTACACATTCTATCGGGTTTTATATTTATTTAATCAAATCAAAACACAAACAGGAGGGTTGAATGTCATACAAATCAGACTTACAGGCTATAAACACCGAGCTTGAAGAAATATTAGAAGCGGTGAATGACCTACCGGATGGCCTTCAGCGCTCACCCTTACCTATAGAGGTAAGCACAGAAGAAGAGATGGGATCTATATTAAATAGCGCTACCCAAAATAGTGTTGGTTCCATCTATAAATATGTGGGTAAAACAACAGACACCTACGCATACGGCTGTCTCTATATAATAGCAGAGGAGACTGAATAATGGGTTTTGCTTTTGTGCAAATGAAAATAGGCGAGATCGTATCGTCTAATGGTGGTTTAGTTTTTAGAAAACTATCACTTGAAACCATAGATCCAGATGCGTTAAGAATAGATTTGGCGGCTCTCGGCCTCCCGGCAGGCAAGTATACGATAACGGTTACGGCCAACGCTACGGATTATTTGGAATCAAAACATAGTAATGCCGTGATATATACGGCTTATAAAATAAACTGAAAGGAAAACACGAAATGGCTGACAACATACAAGTAAGTTATGACTTATCGTCACAAACACTACCGGCGGGCAATTCTAAAATAACGGCAACAGCACTGGCAACAGGACTTACCGAGTCGAAACAAAGTACCGCTGTTACCTATACAAGTGATTATTTGGCGTGCCAGCTTCTTTCCGACAGCACGTATGCAGTTGTCGGTTTTAGCGAAAATTATACGGGGGTCGCAAATGTAATAATCCCGAGCGAGTATAGTGGTCTCCCTGTTACGGAGATTGCTATGAACGCCTTTAAAGACAACAAAATGCTTGAAAAGGTGACTATCCCAACCTCCATTGCTCGTATCGGAATGAGTGCGTTCGAGAATTGTACTAATCTTACTTCGGTTGAGTTTAAGTCCGATCCGTATTATACGATTTTCTTCCGCAACACTCGTGGATGGACTAATATTTGCTGTGCAGAAAGACGTTACGGAAGTTATACATACGGAGACCCCGGTAGGGAGATGACGCTTGACAGCAATGATGGTTTCGGTACTGATTTCTACGCGATAAGAGTTCTCAAAGCCGACTTAAATAGCATTAAATTTTCGGGCTTAAATAAAAATACCGGTGAAAGAGAATATTCTGCTGAGATAAGCGACTCCGAATGTGGTGAATATTATTGTTGGGAGATGAAATATTCCTATACGTCAGAATCTTCGGCGGTTTCGCGCTATAAGGATTTTACTCCCCACGGTCTGAGTATACAGTGGGATGCCTTTAAAAATACAAGCATTAAAGCAATAAAAATCCCCGCCTCCGTGGGAACAATTCAAGAGGGGGCATTTGAAGATTGCACCTCACTCAGCAGTGTATCACTCCCTACAACCTTTAAAATCATAGGTGATAGTGTATTCTCCGGCTGTATTTCACTTACCAGTATTTCAATTCCTGAAGGAGCGACTACAATCGGCAGATATGCATTCAGGCAAACAGGTCTTACCAATGTTACTATTCCGAAGGGCATAAGTAAAATGGGCACGGGAGCCTTTGCGAATTGCCTTTCACTTACATCGGTTACATTCAACAACTCTGGAACGATTAGTGACTATGCTTTCTCTTATTGCACTTACCTCAGCACGTTGAGTTATGGTGGTAACTGTGGCATTACTGCTATTGGTATTCGTGCGTTTGAAGGTACAGCTTTAACAAGCATTGTAATTCCTGCCAGCGTAACTTGGATAGGTGCAGACGCGTTCTGGGGCATTACAACATTGCAACACGCATCATTTAATTACGACTATGGATGGTTCCATACATTACAGGACGGAAAGTATGATGGTGAACACTGGAATGCTAACGACTACTACGATCACTCGAGCCAAGTCTTAGCTTCATTCTTCACAAGGGCAGAAGGTTTTGCAAATAGAAAGTGGTATAGACTCGAACAGATGACCGCACCCGTAATATCCCTGACTGAATCAATACTAACTATCACGGATTCTACAGGCCTTGCGGAATCCTTCAAAATCTACATTAATGGTGAAGATTGCCTAGCACACATCGATGTAAACGGCAATTTGATTGCTGGTTAAAATAAACAACTAATAAGGAGGAAATTTCTATGAAAATTGACTGGGTAAAAAAACTCACATCTCGCAAGCTTTGGCTTGCGCTGGCTGGCTTCGTTTCCGGTCTTATCCTCGCATTTAACGGCTCGGCTGAAGTGGCCGAAACAGTTGGTGGTTGCATTATGGCAGGCGCCTCTGTGGTAGGCTATATCCTCGGCGAAGGGCTGACAGATGTGGCGGCTATCAATTCCGAGAATAACGAGCATAAGTAAACAAAAAAGAGGCAGGGCTTAATCGGCCCTGCCTTCTAAACTTTCTAGTAGTAACAATTTATATATTAAGTCAAGCATACTTGTGTCTGTACATTCCTCAAGTGCACGAGCGATTAGTTCCTTCATGGCAGAGGGGTTGGGGTCCATAGTTAAATCCTTTCTTGACAAAAATATTTTAGTGTGGTATAATAAGTCAGTTTTTCTTCTTTGCATAAATTATACATCGGCAAGAAGGATAAATCAATATCCATAATTTGAATTTACACACCCTAAATTTAAACTATAAACCACCCAAAAAATAGGAGACTGTGATAGTATGAACAGACAGAAAGTGTTAGCTCCGTGGCAAATTGCTCTAAATGAGTTAAGAGACAAATCAAAAATGTCCTATAAACAAATAGCAGATGCTCTAAATGTGTCCGAGAAGTCCGTGTCGCGCCTCTTCACCGGAGAGGCTAAAAAGCCTGACTTCTTCTTCGTTGCTCAAGTTATCCGCCTATTGGGTGGCTCAGTAAGTGAGATACTGGGCGAGGGAGGTGCTTACATCGTTAGCCAGGACATTATAACTCTGCAGGCTCAATACGATGAACTAAAAGCCTCTTATGATCGTCTGCTTGAGGAGAACAAGGCACTCCAAACCAAAAACACTGAGCTTACTGACGAGCTCTTGAGTGTGGTAAACTACTTTATTAAGAATAGACCAACAGAATAAAAACCCCTGAGACTAGTAATCTCAAGGGTTTTCTGTATGTGTATATCATGTGCTACCACACGAACCACCACACGCATGATGTACACAAAGGGTAAAAAAATTACAGCCTTAAAAAAAGCTTGATACTAAAGGGGTTATATTCTATTCCCTTCTTGTCACCTTCTTGGAAACGAGGAGAGCCTGTGAACTCAATACGCTTAATAATCGTCTTAACTATTTTATTTTTAATATCCGGTGTGGCCTCGTTATCTTTAAGTATCTTAACCACCTCGCGCAGATTTTTAACAACTATTTCGTAATCAACCGACTTCGGCATAGAAGCTCGGGCTTTTTTTATTTCTGCTTGACAAGCGTCCATCTTAACTCTTAGAGCGGCATTCCTCTTGGCAAACACCTCGGGAGTGTACTCTCTATGCTCTAAATACTCATACTGTGCTTCCTCTTGTGCTTCGTAGGCCTCCATCTGTTTCTCTAGTTTAGCTAGAAGCTGTTGCTGTATCTTGTATGAGTTGCCCTCGTTGTTCTTAACCTTCAGCTCCATATCCGGAAGCTCGACCTCCTCAATGGCAGTAATAACCGCACCAACCATATCCGAAACCTTAACAGACTTGTAACATTGGAAACCATAACGGCAAGTATAACGATCCTCACAATGGTCATATTTAGCACGTCGCATAACCTTACCACACTTAGAGCAGACAAGTACAGAAGCTAAAGGGTTCTGTAGAGGGAATATTCTCTTAGTTCTCGGCACCGAAGGACTGACACTCCGAGCCGCATCCCAAGTAGCCTGGTCAATAATAGCAGGGTGAAGTCCCTTAGCTTTAATGATTTTATCCTCAGGCGCAGATAAGCTCCTTGTGATACGCTCACCGTTCTCTACGCAGACTGTTTCTATTCTTTTACTAAAAAGTATATAACCTAGATAGTGCTCATTGACTATCATACCTCGTAGTGTGTTTTTAGTCCATTTACCTCCGGTCTGTGATTTTACACCCATCTCATTAAGCTTACGAGATATATTAAGTAGCGTAATACCTTCAATGTACCAATCAAACACCTGACGGACTATAGTAGCTTCTTCCTCAACTATTTCAAGAGTGTGATCCTTACCGATTGTTACCTTTCTATAACCATAGGGAGGTATAGAGCCTAAGTAACAGCCTCTCTTACAAGCCGCTACACGACCGCGCCATAAAATCTCTTTAGTATATTCCAGGTAGTCATTACCTCTAAGTAGCTCGTCCTGGAAGAACTTACGTTCCATTTTATTTTCAAGGTCATAAGTCATATACGGAGTGACTACAAGCGTCTTAGTATATCGTAGGTCATTGATTAGCTTACCACAGTCTAAAAGGTCACCACGAGATAGACGGCTAGGCTCTACAACAATAACACCCTTAATGTCCGGGTCCTCCATACGATGTAGGACTTTTTTAATTTCCTCACGAGCCTCGATAGACTCACCACTCACAACCTCTCGATAGATATTCTCTTCCGGTATCTTATGCCCAAACTCACGGACGGCGTACTCTTGGAGCATGGCCTCGTGCTTGGCAAGAACCTCCTCAACTGTTTCAGTTGGACTGTCCTGGCGTGACTTTCTTAAATAAATTAGATATTGCTCCCACGGTGCATAACTCATTATAATTCCCCCAATTAAAAATATTTCACAAAGTTGTAATAATTCGACATTTTAATCTATTATGTCTGTGTTATAATGCTTTACAAGAACACCCGTTCGGAGGAGGACATAAAATGCAATACAAAGAAATACTTATATCACAAATTATCGAGCGCCTCCAAACCTGCGCCGATGAAAGCCTACTAGACCTCATCCTGAAGTTACTTCTTACCGAGAGCATTCAGTAGGTTCTTGATACTCTCATACTCGGCAGTAGGTAAACTAGCCAACGAAGATACGACCTCGAAGAACTCGGGGTCTGTTCTTAATTTAGCGATGACTTGAACAAGGTCATCGTTTTTCTTTTGTTCAGCAGTTCTTGACTTGGGTACGTTATAGCCCCACAGCCAAAGCTCAGAAACATTAAGACAAACTGCGAGTTTATGTGTAGCATCCTGGCGAGGTTCTACCGCACCGGACAAGTAACGGCTAATAGTACTATGGCTTAAGCCTGTCTCTCTTGAAATGTCAATTTGCTTCTTTCCAACCTCTTGCATAGCCTCGGCGATACGCTCCGAAGTAGTAGCAATTCTTTCCATTTTATTCATAATGCACCTCCTAACTAACCATATTATAGCACCTAACTTGCACAAATGCAAGATTTTTTAGAAAAAAATTGCAAAAAGTCACAAAAACCTATTGACAAACGGAAATTATTTCACTATAATAAATTTGCAAATGTGCAAAGTTGCACATAAAACTGAGGAAAGGAGGGGCAAATATGGAACGCGATTACACGGCGCTTGTTTTAAGAATCCGTGGCAAGTACTTCAAATTTGAAGGGTTTGCAAACGATCTTGGTATTACTATATCTACTCTTCGCAATAAACTAATGGGTAAAAACGATTGGAAACGCGAAGAAATCATTAAGGCGGCAGAACTGCTTGACCTTACACCCGATGAAATACTGTCTTATTTTTTTAACTTCTAATGTGCAAGTTTGCACATAAAAGAGAGGAAGCCAAATGAACACTGAAAACTGGACACCCTCAACTGAACACCCAGGCTATATGGTCAAAACCCTTAAGAAAGGGAACTGCACTATCCAAGTCCTCCGTCCAATACTAGACGATAAGGAGAGGGCGAGAGTAGAAGCACAGATTAAGACCCGAGCCGAGAGAATTTTACGTGACTATTATATAAGAAAGGAAGAAACCCTATGTCAAACCACATAACTATTGAGCTGTGCACAGATGATCGTGCAAGGCTCGACAAACTATCCGAACGAATGGAAGCCATTATCACCTTGACTCAGTTCATTATTGATAACGGCATCAGTCAGCCAACACCAACCGTTACTGTCCGCCAGGATACAGACGAGCTGACTAAGAGACTCCAAGAGGTAGTAGACCGCGCTAAAAACCCCGTAGAGAGCGTTGAGGCGCAGACCTCTACAATTACACCTATTAAGGAAGAAACACAAACCGAAACAGAGGAAATCAAGCCTACACCTACTAAAACAGTAAGCCGTACTGAGCTTGGTGCAAAAGTGCGTGAGCTTATGACTAACGGCCACAGAGAGCAGGTCAAGGCAATCATTCAGTCCTATGCTCCTACAGTTCCCGGAGTGCCTGAGGACAAACTTACTGAATGCTACGAGAAGCTTGTAAAGTTGGAGGTGTAAAGATGCCTAACCATAAAGACAGAGACCATGCACTACTGAGTGCGTCAAGCTCAAGCCGTTGGTTAGCCTGTCCTCCCTCAGCCGTAGCGAACGAAGCTTATCCTAACCAGGACACAAGCTTTACTCAGGAGGGCACACTAGCCCACGAGATTGCTGAGTTGGTATCCTCTAATCAAACATGGACACCCCCGGATGGCGCCACAAGGGAAATGATAGAGTGCGCTATGGGTTATGCCGAGTACATAGAGGAGCAGAAGAAAAGCAACGAGGCAACAGTTCTTCTTGAGCGCCGAGTAGACTTCTCGGAGTGGGTGCCTAACGGCTTTGGTACTTGTGACTGCTTAATCATCCAAGACGACACTCTTACAGTTATTGACTATAAGTATGGTCAGGGTGTGGCGGTCAGCGCAACAAATAACCCACAGCTTAGGCTGTACGCTCTTGGCGCTATGTACGACTATGGCTCGGTACTCGGTATCACTAAAGTGGAGATGCACATATACCAGCCGAGGCTTAACAACATCAGCGTTGATACGATTACCGTTGACGAGCTCTACGAGTGGGCTGAAAAGACAGTAAAGCCTACCGCTGAAAAAGCTATCAAGGGCAAAGGTAAATACAACCCTGGTGAACATTGTAGGTTCTGTCAGCACGCAGGTAAGTGTAGAGCACTCACCAAGACTTGCACAGAGTACCTTGACATCCACGGCGCAAAAGTAGGACTTCCGGTACTTGCACCTTATGAGGTTGCAGACGTATTGAGAATGGAGCCTCTTATATCACTTTGGCTGAAAAAAGTCAAGGAGCAGGCACTTACCACACTTATGAACGGTGACGAGCTCCCAGGCTACAAGCTTGTGGAGGGTAAGCTCGGTAACCGAAAGTGGAAGAACGAAATGGAAGTAGCCGCTACCCTTAGCAAACATTACACCTCGGATATTTACACCGAGACAAGACTACTCAGCCCCTCACAGATGGATAAGGCTATCGGTAAGAAGAAGGTAGCCGAACTGCTTGAGGATCATATCGAGAGAGCACCTGGCTCTCCTACGATAGCACCTATACACGATAAACGCCCTGCATATAACAGACTCGCAGAGGCACAGAACGATTTTAAATAAAAACTACATATTTAATTTAATAAAGGAGATTTAATTATGGCAAACACAAAGGTTATCACAGGTAAGGTTCGTTTCTCTTATGTAAACATTTTTGAGGCTAAGAAGAACGAGGACGGCACAGACGGAAAGTACGGCATTACACTTCTTATTCCTAAGAGTGACACCGACACACTTAACAAAATCAAGACCGCTATTGCTGATGCAAGAGAAGTATTCTGTAGCAAGAACGGCGCAACTGCTCTTCCTCAGAAGCCTAACCACACTCTCCACGATGGTGACGGACTTAAGGACAGCGGTGAGCCCTATGGTGAGGAATGCAAGGGTCACTATGTAATCGCAGTACAGTCCAAGCAGAAGCCTGTTATCGTTGACAATATGCGTAACCCTATCACCGACCCTGCTGAGGTCTATAGTGGCTGTTATGGTCGTGCCGCTATTAACTTCTACGGATACAGCCGTAATGGTAAGAAGGGTATCAGCGCAGGTCTACAGAGCATTCAGAAGCTCCACGACGGTGAGCCTCTTGGTGGTGCTCGTGGTAGTGCTGACGACTTTGCAGACGGCTTCGAGGACGACTTCCTTGGTGACGATATTTTCTAAACGAAAGGACTGAGAGATTATGGCGGGTAAGCGCATTCTCTTTGTAGATACAGAAACTTACAGCGCAACAGACATACGAAGCGCAGGCTCCTATAAGTATATGGACGACCCCGCCTTCGAGATTTTACTCCTCCCATTCGCTTGGGACGATAACCCCGTACAAGTCCTTGACTTAACAGACCCAGCCGACCACGAGGAACTACAAGACATCCTCGCAGGTCTTAAAGACCCTGACGTTATAAAGGTGGCTCATAATAGTGCTTTCGAGCGCAGAGCCTACCAAAGAGCCTTTGGCTTCTACCAACCCCCTGAACAATGGGTCGATACTATGATCCTTGCCGCTATGAATGGTCTGCCTATGAGCCTTGATGCCGTTGGTTCGGCTCTTGGCTTAGAGGAGCAGAAACTTAAAGAGGGTACAGCCTTAATTAAGTATTTCTGTCAGCCTTGTAGACCGACCATTTCAAACGGCGGCAGAACACGAAACCTACCACACCACGACCCTGATAAGTGGGAACGCTTTAAGGAATATGCCAAGAGGGACGTAGAGGTGGAGCGCACCATATACAAAATGCTCCACCGGTTCCCAATACCTGACTTTGAGAGGGAACTGTGGGCGACAGATGCAAGGATCAACGAGAGAGGTGTACTAATTGATACTGAACTCGCTGAGTCGGCAATAGCCGTAGACGATTCCTTTACCGAGGAGCATACCAAGGAAATGCAGACACTTACGGGACTTGATAACCCAAATAGTGTAGCGCAGTTAAAAGATTGGCTCTCCTCGGTAGGTATTGAATGTGAGAGCCTAAGCAAGGAAACGGTAGCCGACCTTAAGAAACAGGCTACCGACCCAACCACTAGGAGAGTCCTAGAACTCCGACAACTTCTCGGTAAGACAAGTACTACCAAGTATAAGGCTATGCTCAACTCTGCTTGTGAGGATAACAGAGTACGAGGCATTCTCCAATACTACGGGGCAGGTCGTACCGGTAGATGGGCAGGGCGCTTAGTCCAAGTGCAGAACCTACCACAGAACCACTTAGCCGACATAGGCGAGGTTAGAGAAATAGTAAGGGCAAGAGACCTTGAAACCTTAGAGCTCTGCTACGATAGTGTGCCTGACGTTCTCAGTCAGCTCATTCGTACAGCGTTAGTGGCTAAGGAGGGTCACACTTTCCTGGTAGCAGACTACGCCGCCATAGAGGCAAGAGTCATAGCGTACCTTGCAGGCGAACAATGGAGAATGGATGTCTTTGCTAAGGGCGGTGACATTTATTGCTCCTCAGCCTCACAGATGTTCGGTGTTCCTGTAGAAAAGCACGGAGTCAACGGACACCTAAGACAGAAAGGTAAGGTCGCAGAGCTCGCTTGTGGATATGGTGGAGGAGTTAAGGCGCTTATAGCCTTCGGCGCTGATAAGATGGGTCTTACCGAGGCAGAAATGCAAGACATAGTAACCCAATGGAGACTAGCCTCTCCTACGATTCCTCGCCTTTGGAGAAGGCTAGAGGACGCAGCGGTAACGGCACTCAAGAACCCAGGCAGACGATGTGCTGTACTGAGAAAATACCGAGATGTTGAGAGGGCAAGACAGAACGAAGCTCTCACAGGTGGCAGAGGTTATAGCCAAGAGTTTAATGCCGGTGGTAATATCTGCACCTATTGGAGAGATAAGGACGCTCTACGATGCAAACTCCCAAGCGGTAGGATATTAACCTATTGGGATGCTCGGCTTGACGAAAACGGAAAAATATGCTTTATGGCACAGAACCAAACCACTCGTAAGTGGGAGAAGTCTGATACTTGGGGCGGTAAACTCGTTGAGAATGTAGTCCAAGCATACGCAAGGGACTGCCTCGCCGTAGCAATTTTAAGACTTGAGAAGGCAGGCTTTGACATCTGCTTCCATGTACACGACGAGATAGTTGTAGAAGCACCGGAAGAGGCTCGGTGGGAGGACATAGCCAAGATTATGGCTCTACCGATAGAGTGGGCTCCTGGTCTACTCCTAAGAGCCGACGGCTACCAAACCAAATTTTATATGAAAGATTAGGAGAGTGAAAGAATGAGCTACAAATTAGGTAGTTTATTTGACGGGTCGGGAGGCTTTCCCTTGGCAGGTGCTCTGTGTGGCATTGAGCCTGTATGGGCATCCGAGGTTGAACCCTACCCAATAGCAGTAACCAAGAGCCGATTTAAGAATATGAAGCACTTGGGAGATATAAGCAAAATTAACGGCGCAGAGATAGAGCCCGTGGACATTATCACATTCGGCTCGCCTTGTCAAGACCTCTCGGTAGCAGGTAAGAGAGCAGGTCTTAAGCACGAGGCGAATGGTGACGAGGAAACCACACGAAGCGGTCTGTTTATAGAAGCCGTAAGAATTATAAAAGAAATGAGGGAAGCCACAAATGGAGAATATCCACGATATGCAATCTGGGAAAACGTCCCAGGAGCCTTTAGCAGTAACAGAGGAGAGGACTTCAGAGTCGTCCTTGAAGAACTTATTAAAGTCGTCGAGCCGACAGCCGTTATGCCTGAGGTTCCACAAAAAGGGTGGAACTATGCCGACTGTTACACCGGAGACGGATGGAGCCTTGCTTACAGAGTTCTTGACGCTCAATACTGGGGAGTGCCCCAACGTAGAAGAAGGATCTACCTTGTCACAGATTTTAGAGGTGAATGCGCCAAAGAAATACTATTTGAGCGCGAAGGCTTGCGAGGGTATTTTACGCAGGGCAGAACGCCGTGGCAAAACCCTTCCTCCTATGCTGAAGGAGGCTCTCGAGCAAATGATAGAGAGGGAGAAGTCCCTTACACCCTAAAAATTCGCTCGGGTGTATCGGTTGACAGTTACGGAAAGGCGGCAGGCAAGGGAGCACTAATTCAAGAGAACTTATCGGCTACCTTGGGTACTTGCCAGGATCAATACTTGTTCCAACCCGTAGGAGCAGACCCTTATAACGGAGACTTGACGGGTGATAAGTCCTCAACTCTTGGAGTGAACTGTGGAGTATCAACAGGACGAAATAGTGTTATAGCGATAGACAAAGAGTCCTACTCCTCTGGCTCAGGCTTTGACCGAGCACCTGGCATAACAGTAGGTGGGCCTTGTGCCACACTACAGGCTCAGGGTGTACCTCATGCGGTTTGCTACTCGGAGCCTATGCTCTTTGAGAATCACGGACAAGAAGTTCGTTTCAAAGGCCCTCTCGATGTAGCACCTACCGCACAAGCAGGATATGGAGAGGGAGGAAGTACAAAACCTCTTGTAGTAGAAACTGTCCTGTGTTTACAGGGTAACGGAATAGACCGAGCCGACAACGCAGGTTGTAACGGTAAGGGGTGGAGAGAGGAACAAAGCTACACTCTTAACACTATGGATAGACCTGCTGTGGTTTACTCAGTAGACCAAGGTGGTGGTAAGTCAAGTGCCAATGTTACTGAAGAGAAAGCACCTACCTTGTGTACTACACACGGAGGAGAACCCGCTGTAGCATACGGACTTGATCGTGCGTCCTTCAATCAGGGACAAAATGCAAAATTTGACTTCCAAATTGAAGAGGAGGGTCAGCCGACCCTTACAGCAAGAGACCCTGGCGCAGTAGCCTTTGCCGCTAACCAACGGGATGAAGTTAGAGACCTCGGCGCTAAAGCAGGGGCGTTACAGGCAGAGCCTGGAATGAAACAGCAGACCTTTATAGCACAGCCGCCCCACTACATCGTCCGCCGTCTTACACCTACCGAGTGTGCAAGGCTTCAAGGCTTTGCAGACCGTTGGGGCGATATAGACGCAATAGACAATTTCAACCAAAAGGACTACAGATTTTGGCTTGAGGTTCGTAACACCCACGCACGTATTAACGGCAAGAAGGAACAGGACTACACAGTCAAGCAAATGCTCACTTGGTATAACAAACTCCAAACCGATAGCTCAGAGTACAAAATGTGGGGTAACGGCATAGCACTTCCCACGGCTCTGTATGTAATGCAGGGTGTAGCCGAGGCACTATCTTGGTCGGAGTTTATGGAGTAAAGAGGAGATGAAAATATGAGCAAACCTAAATACTACGCCGCTTCATTCTCAGGCGGAAAGGATAGTACCGCTATGGTGCTTCGCCTAATAGAACTCGGCGAGCCAATAGACGAGGTTATTTTCTGTGATACGACAATGGAGTTCCCGGCTATGCTCCGTCACGTTGAAAAGGTTAAAAAGGTAATTGAGGACGCTGGTATCAAGTTTACGACTTTACGATCCGAGAAGGACTTTGAGTATTTGATGTTACACCACAAACCGAAACGAAAGAAAGAAACACTCCAGGGGCAAATAGGGTACTCGTGGCCGGGCCCACTCTCGAGATGGTGCACAAAAGCTCTTAAAATTCAAGTTATAAATCAGCATATTAGCAAACTGAGAAAGCAGTTTGACCTTGTCCAATACATAGGACTTGCGGCTGACGAGTCTTATAGACTTGAAAGAAAAGAGAACAAAGCCCCTGACCGAAACTACCCATTAGTAGAATGGGGATGGACAGAGGAAGAGGCTTTAAAATACTGCAAAGAGCGAGGTTATGACTGGGAGGGGCTCTATGATATATTCAACCGAGTTTCATGCTGGTGCTGTCCTCTCCAAAGCTTCGCCGAGCTAAGAAAACTGCGAGAGCATTTTCCTGAGTTATGGGCGAGACTTAAAGAACTTGATAATCAAACGTGGCGCAAATTCCGTGCAGGCTACTCTGTGGACGATATTGAGAAGCGCTTCGCCTTTGAGGATGCTCTAACCGAGCGAGGACAGAGCATAACTAACCGAGCTTTCCATACAGACCTAAAAAGGCTCTTAAACGGTGAGGCCCCAGCCGAGGACATCCTCCAAGAGAGGTCTGCTCAATTTACAATACCTTTGGACTAAACCAACCTAATAAGGAGACCAATTTTAAATGGCAAACTATAACACTTTTATAGCTCAGGAGACTAAAGGGGGTAAGACGATGCTAGTAACATCGTCTGCCCGTAAAGTCAAGTGGGCACTCACCCCAGGCATTCGTATAGAGGTTTGGTGTGAAAATAAAAAGATTGAAACTATATACACGAAAACGTGTAACCTCCTCGATAAGTATGTTGAGGCTGAGCGTCAGTACATAAGAGAAAAACAGGCTAAAGCCGAGAAACGAAACCAAAAGAGGAGGGAGCGAGCCTATGAACGTGCAATACGATAGAGCCCTTGACCTCGCCCTCGGTAATAGCCGAAAGACAAAGGTATGGAAAAACCGACCTATGCTGTGGTCTGAACTCCTTGACCGAATGAGTACAACGGTGCGCACTACTGAGAGCCTAGCCGAGTACAGAGCTATGACCAAGGATCAGCAGAGCGAGAGGAAAGACCAAGGAGGCTTTGTAGGAGGTTACTGTAACGAGGGTAGCCGTTCTAATATTCGCTTCCGTTCAGTTCTTTGCCTTGACGCTGACTACGCTGACAACGACCTTTGGAGTGATTGGTGTATGTTTTACGGCAACGCAGGAGCCGTGTACTCAACCCATAAGCACACACCTGAAAAGCCTAGACTCCGTTTGGTAGTCCCTCTCTCAAGAGATGTAGACCCTGACGAGTACCAGGCAATAGGCAGAAGGGTAGCAGACACTTTAGGTATTGACAAATTCGACGATACAAGCTATCAGCCTCAGCGAGTTATGTACTGGCCTAGTACTTCTCGTGACGGACAGTTCATATTTGACTACTTGGATGCGCCTATGCTTAACCCTGACGAGGTACTAGCCACATACCACAATTGGAAAGACGTGTCAAGTTGGCCTATGAGTTCAAGGGTGACACAGATAGTAAAGACCTCTGCATCCAAGCAGAAAGACCCTCTCGAGAAGGGTGGAATCGTTGGAGCATTCTGTAGAGCCTACTATCCTATCCAGGAATGTATAGAGCTTTTCGTACCGGCTTATGTGCCGAGTGACGACCCCTCACGATACACCTATACCGAGGGTTCAACGGCGGCGGGAGTTATTATCTACGACGATAAGTTCACTTATTCCCACCACGCTACAGACCCTGCAAGTGGTGTACTGTGTAATGCTTGGGAACTTGTAAGGCTCCACTCCTTTATTGACCTGGATGCAAATATCGACCCCGACACCCCTATGGCATCAAGACCTAGCTACAAGGCTATGGCACAGTTCGCCTCAGAGGATAAGAAGGTAACGGCTCAAATCATAGCCGACCGAATGGAAGAGGCGGCGGGGGATTTCGCAGAGCCGATAGAGATTAACGGCGCAGACTGGAAGGAAAAACTCAAGGTTACTGAGAAGGGAGCACTTGCACAGACTATCGAGAATGCCGTAATCATTTTACGACACGACCCTAGACTTAAGGACTGTCTAGCTTATAACGAGATGGAGCATAACATTGTAAGCCTTAAGAGTTTACCGTGGCGCACCATCAAAGGGGCGAGCCAATGGGTGGATACAGACGACGCCGCCCTCCGTTTCTATATGGAGCGCTTATACGGAATGACCGGTAAAGATCGTATATTCGATGCCGTTAATGTGGTGGCTCAGGAGAGATCCTTCCACCCTGTAAGGGACTACCTCAACAGTACCAAGTGGGACGGAGTGCAGAGAGTAGATACTCTGCTTATTGACTACCTCGGTGCTGAGGACACCCCATACACTAGAGCCGTAACACGTAAGACCCTAGTAGCGGCAGTAGCGAGAATATTCAAGCCTGGCTGTAAGTTCGACTATATGCTGACCCTTAGAGGTAAGCAGGGACTTGGTAAGTCGGCTATAATCGCAAAACTTGGTGGCCCTTGGTTCTCGGACACATTTACCACGATGCAAGGCAAGGACGCCTACGAGCAGGTACAGGGTGTATGGATAATGGAGGTCGGTGAGTTAGCAGGTATGCGGAAGGCAGAGGCCGAGACCATTAAGCTATATATCTCAAAGCAAGTAGACCGTTTCCGTCCGGCCTATGGTCGCAGACTCCAGGAGTTCCCTAGACAATGTGTCTTTATAGGTACAACCAACGAGACACAGTTCTTAAGGGATACAACCGGTAACAGACGTTTTTGGGTAGTAGACACCCCTAACGAGCCTACCCACGATATGTGGGACGAGCTGACCGATGAAACTATTAAGCAGATATGGGCAGAGGCTGTAGAGTTCTACAACGCAGGCGAGAAACTGTACTTACCTAGACACCTTGAGAAGGCGGCTAGAGCCGTACAGGAGAGCTACGAGGAAGAGAACCCTAGAGCCGGTATCATAGCCGACTACTTAGACAGACTCTTACCAACCGATTGGGAGGATATGGACAGTTACTCAAGAAGAGCCTGGCTTGAGTCCGGGGAAGAGGGAACAGTCAAGCGTACCTCGGTATGCACCCTTGAGATATGGGTGGAGGCTCTCGGTGGTAACCCTGACCGCATAGACCGATACGGAGCAAAAGAGATCCGTGACATAATGGCTAACCTCCCTGATTGGAGGCACCAAGGCAACAAACTTAAAACTCTTAAGCCTTACGGCAGACAAAGATATTTTGAAAGGATCGAATACTATGAATAAAAGCTTTATTAAGAACTGTCTCAAATATTTATGGGAACTCCCCCAGAACCTTCTTGGCCTTATTGTTAAAAAGGTGTCCAAGGCTACATACTACACAACCTATGAGGACGCTACTGTATACTCGTGGAACATCTCGGGCGGTATGTCCCTTGGCGGATACATTTTCGTGCCGTTCAAAATCGCACCTCCCTCGTCCAAAAGAGTACAGGAGCTCGTTAAGCACGAATACGGTCACACGATACAGAGTAAGTATCTTGGTTGGCTCTATCTTATCGTGATTGGTTTGCCCTCTCTTGTATGGGCTAACTGCTTCGCTTGGTATTGGTCAAAAGAAGGTAAGTCCTACTACGATTTTTATACCGAAAAGTGGGCTGATAAGCTCGGAGGCGTAGATAGAAAATGACTTGTCCTAAGTGTGATGGAAAAACAACTGTACGAGATAGCAAGGCAGACTGTGAGTCCGTACACCGAGAGCGCAAGTGCTTAAATTGTGGTTATATATTTTATACCGAGGAGTATGAGGCTCCAAACCCATACAGATTTAAGGAATTAAGTTCACTATACCACCAAAAATTTATTAAAAGAAAGAAAGCGAGGCGTAAAAATGAGCTATAACAAAATAGATGCGACTATACCTTGTTATCAATGTACCAAGCGCCACGGCGGTTGTCACTCAAGTTGCGCTGAGTATAAAGCATTCCAAGACGAAAAGTCAGCAAAGGCCGAGACTATTCGAGAGAATCGCTTAAAAGAGATTATGACCGATGACGTCCACTTTGCGACTGTAAAAAAGATGTCAAGAAAAAAGCTTAAAGCTAATGCCTGGAGAGGATGAGAAACAATGAGCAACCCTTTGGAGAAGGAAATAGAAGAAAAGCTAAAAGTCCTGGTAGAAGGAAAACTCGGAGGTAAATGCCTTAAATGGGTTTGTCCTGGGTGGAGAGGGGTGCCTGACCGCATCCTCCTTCTTCCCGGAGGACGAGTGCAGTTCGCAGAAACCAAGCGCCCAAAAGGTAGCAAGGTAGATCCTCTACAAAAGTGGTGGAAACGACAGCTTGAAGGTTTAGGCTTCAAGGTTTGGCACGTTTACACCTTAGAAGATATTAAGAGAATAGGAGAACAAGATAATGCTTGAGATTAAAACCGTAACGGCGCATAATGTCCCCACCTTTGATAAGGACGTGAATAGCCTTATCGCAGAAGGTTGGGAACTCACAAGGCGTGAGTGCTTTATTACAGGCTCGGATAGAGCCACTACATTCTATGCCGAGCTTGAGAGAATAGTAGACGATCCCGAGGAGGACGATTTTGATGCTCCGGCCTATTGGATAACTACTCGCAACCCTGCTAAGCCCTTAAGATGTAGCAACTGTGGTTATGAGGAGACTGCTCCTAAGCCTGTCTGCCCTAAGTGTATCAAGGTTATGGAGGACTGCTGAAATGAAAGCTAAAGTACCTAAGTCCTTCCATCAGCTTCCTAAGCGAGAGAGGGAGAAAATTAACGAGGCTATGACCGAGGAGGTTGTAAAGCAAGTTCTCCACGAGGAGGCAGAACTCCAAAAGATATGGTTACAGTTCGCTTGTATCGTACTAAATAAGTACTTCGGCTTTGGTCGTAAGCGTCTGCTGATATTCCTCGGTAATTGGCGAGAGATGTACCGCCTTAACAGCAAAATAGACGGCAAGGAAGAACAGGACGAGTTCCTAAAGTCCGAGCTTGACCGAATATTTAAGAAAGAGGGTTACCCGTACAAATACATTGACAAATTGGAGGAGATGTGATGAGCCGAGCCTTTACCCCTTACGCACACCAACAGGCAGGCATAGATTGGATAATACAAAAGCCCTCCTCGGCTCTACTGTGGGGTATGGGCACAGGTAAGACAGTAACCACGCTGACAGCCATAGACCAAATACTCCACGAGTACCTAGAGGACGGCCCCGTCTTAGTCATAGCACCTAAGCGAGTGGCTGAGAACACTTGGAGCAAGGAGACCGAGAAGTGGGAACACCTCAAGCACCTACGAATCTCCAAGATTATGGGAACTCAGGCTGATAGATTAAGAGCCTTGCAGACTACGGCAGATATTTACGTTATCAACCGAGAAAATGTAGTGTGGCTGATAGAAACTGTTGGCAAGACTTGGCCGTTTCCTATCGTAGTAATTGACGAGCTCTCAAGCTTTAAGTCTATTCAGGCTAAGAGGTGGAAGGCTCTTCGTAAGGTGAGAGGGAGAATTAAGAGAATCATAGGCTTGACAGGTACACCAAGACCCAACGGCTTAGAGGATCTATTCCCCGAGATTTACCTCCTTGACCAAGGGGAGCGCCTCGGTAGAACCCTTGGAGCCTTCCGTACTAAATACCTCGTACCTGAGAAAATGAACGGACATATCGTTTATAGCTACCGTCCACGAGAGGGAGCCGAGGACGAGGTATACTCCAAGCTCTCCGATATATGTATGAGCATAAAAAAAGAGGATGTGCTTAAGCTCCCCGGACAGATATATGAGGACGTGGAGCTGACACCCCCTCCCTCTCTGCTCAAACAGTACAAACAGTTTGAGAGAGATAAGGTTATGGAGTGCTTGGACAGTAACGGCGAGATAGTAGCAGGAACTGAGGCGGCACTTACCAATAAGCTTCTACAGTTTGCCAACGGCGCTATATATGACCTTGAGGGTCAAGTTCACAGAATACATGATATTAAGCTTGACGCCTTAGAGGAGATGCTCGAGGAGGCAGGTGGAGACCCGGTTCTCGTCTTATATGCTTATAAGCACGATGCCGAGCGCATCCGTGAGCGCATTAAGTGCAGAGCACTTGACAAGCCCGAGGATATAGACGCCTGGAACCGAGGGGAGATACCGGTAGCACTTGCGCACCCTGCTAGTATCGGTCACGGACTCAACCTCCAAGACGGAGGGCATCTGCTTATATGGTTCGGTCTGCCTTGGAGCCTAGAACTCTATCAACAGGCAAACGAAAGACTTAACCGCCCGGGGCAGAAGAACGTCTGCCGTATATATCATTTAATCTTAAAAGGCACACACGATGAAAGAGTCCTAAAGGCTCTACAGAAAAAAGAGAAAGGACAAGCCGCAGCCCTTGAGGCGTTAAGGCTTGAGATAGTAAACTTATAACCTAATGAGAACAATTAAAATTGATTTACCCTCAGAGCTTAAAAGTATTGAGCTTCATATCTTTGCTGACGAGCATATAGGTGACGCTCATTGTGATATGGATCGTCTGCTTGAACGCATCGAGTATGTGAAAAACACACCCAACGCTTACTGCATTATGAACGGTGACATCCTTGACAATGCCACCAAGACAAGCGTAGGCGATGTGTATGCTCAGGTGTTCGACCCCATGGATCAGTTAAGCCGAGCAGTTAAGCTCTTTGGCCCAATTAAAGATAAGATACTCTGTATCACCCACGGCAATCACGAGAACAGGACATATAAAAACGAGGGTGTCAACCTCTCGTCCTTGATTGCCGCTCAGCTAGGTCTTGATGGTAGGTACTCACCAACAGCGGCTGTGATATTCCTCCGCTTTGGCAAGGATTCATTCAACAGAAAAATACGTTATACCATATACACACTCCACGGTAGTGGAGGTGGTAGGAAGGAAGGCGGAAAAGCCAACCGACTTGCAGAAATGGCGTCTATTATTGACACCGATATTTATATCCACTCTCATACCCATTTGCCTATGATTATTCGTCAGGCTTTCCACCGAGTTGACGTAATAAATAGTAAGGTTCAGCTCGTTGACAAGCTCTTTGTGAATACAGCCGCCAACCTTAACTACGGAGGCTATGGGGAGGCAGGAGAGTTCAAACCATCAAGTAAGGAAACTCCGGTCATACATTTGAACGGAACAAGAAAACAGTTCAGCGCAAGGCTGTAAAGGAGGCGAAGGTCGAATGACCAAAGAAGAACTGAGACAATACCAAAGCATAAAAGCCGAGATTTGTCAAATTGAGCAGAAAATACAAGATACGGAGCGTAGTCAAGTCTATCCGGACATAACCAAGCCGCTCCTTGATATGTACCGAGAAAAGCTCCAGGCTTTAGTCGATATTGAGATTAGAGTTGAGAAAGCCTTCGAGTCCTTAGACCCTACCGAAAGAAAGTTAATGCGCCTGCGCTACATAGATGGTGCGGATTGGTTAGATATATGCGACACGATCAATTATGAGTGTGCACAGACCTATCGTATTCACGCAAGAGCACTTTCAAAAATTAAAAATTTATGAGGTATTAAAATGTTAAGAATTGAAAAGACAGACACCTACGGCTGGCAGGCGGCTTTCCGTGGTATGCGAAACCCTCTCAATAGTTGGGATAAAAGTGATTCCTATTATACTGTTGACGGTGACTTCATTATTGGCAAGAAAGACATAGAACTTGCTAAGAAACTCGCCAAGGCAGGTAGCGACCACAGAAAGTACCTGCGCCAAATAGGTGTATCGGTTGATATTACCGCTCCACTTTATTGGTGGAAAGAGTTCGACACCTATAAGGTTGGTACTACGGCAAACTCCTGTTCTACAATGCACACGATACACTCAAAGGAATTTACCTTATCTGACTTCAGTTGGGAGGACTTGACCGAGGTAAACATAAGAGTCTTGGAAGAGGTAATACTGGCTCTTAACGTGAGCCGGGAGCAATACAACGCCACAAAAGACAAATTTTATTGGAGACAGATGGTTCAGCTTCTCCCAACCTCATACGAGCAGAAGCGTACTGTAACCCTCAACTATGAGGTGCTTATCAATATCTATAATGCTCGTAAGAACCACAAGCTTAAAGAGTGGCACACACTCTGTGCTTGGATAGAGAGCCTCCCTCTCAGCGAGTTAATTATAGGAGAGTAAGCTATGGATAACAGAGATAAGCATATTGAGGAAATGGCGAAAGACATATTGAAATGCGGTTGTGTTGGGACTTGCTTGGAATGTGAATACGCAACATTAGCCGAAGATGATTGTGCTTGTATAGATGTCAAGATAGCAGAAGGACTTTACAACGCCGGCTACCGCAAGGCTTCCGATGTTGCAGAGGAAATCTTTGTGGAGATTGAAAACATACTTGATAGACATTCAATATCATACCTCAAAGTAGGTCAAATTTGCGGAGAGCATTATTATGACGGAGTTATGCAGTTTGATATTGCCGAACTCAAAAAGAAATATACGGAGGAAGGGAAATGAAGTGTCCATACAGAAAACAGATTCACACACAAGGTGATTGGGTAACTGAAAACTTTGGTGAATGCTACAAACGCGAATGCCCTTTTTATGAAATAACTAATGAAAAAGTAAGTTACGATAGGGGCAACACTTGGGTAAATGTTTGCACTTGCCGAAGGGCAAAAAATGAAAGCGAGGACACGAAATGAGTGAACTTAGCAGAGAACAGATTATAAAGGCTTTGGAGTGTTGTAGCACAAAAGGTAGCCCTAACTGTAAAGAGTGCCCCATGGAAGAAGGGAGAGGGTGCGCCGTAAGGCTTTACCGGGAAGCCCTTAACTGTATTAAGGAACTTATAAACGAAAGCAAATAAAAAAGAAGGGCATCCGCTTGGGTGCCCTTTTATATATTATGATAGGAAATGATACACATTACTGTGAGATTATAAACTCGTCTTTTATATTCACTAAAATTCACTTAAGGAGGTGAATATTCATTAAGATTAGTATTAACGCAGGGCACACAGCCACAGGCGCAGGATACGGAGCCGTATATAAGGGCTTCCGTGAGAGCGAGATTAACCGAGCCGTAGTGTCTGCCCTTATCCCCAAATTAAAGGCTCTTGGTCACACAGTCCATAACTCCACAGTTGACAAAGCCAACACCAATAGCGCATATTTGAAGCAAGTTGTCAAGTCCTCCAATAATAGCGGTGCAGAGCTATTCCTTTCCATTCATTGTAACGCCTCCACGGCGCACACCGGCTATGGTGTTGAGTGTTGGACTTATAAAGGTAACCAACATACAGCCGCTAAAAACATCTGCACTAATATGGCTAAATTAGGCTTTAGAAACCGAGGTATTAAAGACGGTCGTAACTTATATGTAGTAAAGAATACAACCGCAAAGGCTATCTTAGTAGAACTATTCTTCCTTGATAACTATAAGGATCGTAAACTGTACCTTGACCTTGGAGCAGATAGGATCGCCCAGGCTATAGCCGATGCTATCGGTAAATAAAAAGAACCCAGGAGCACAAAACTCCTGGGCTTTTTTGTTGTTGAGATTATCTACCCAACTTTTACCCAACTTTCACCCAACTTTCTTGGGCAGAAAAAAATCAAAAAAAAATTTGAAAAAAATTTGCAAAAACCTATTGACAAACCACATTGAATGTGGTATAATATATACGTAAGGCGGGGACGGAAGCCCCTAAGAAAGGAAGTGAGGAAAATTGGAAATGACCGAAAACCAAACGGTAAGACTTATCGAATGGTTAAAAGAAAAAGGTTTGACAGACGAAGAAATCGTTGAGTGTTTAACCTACATAAATAAAAAAGGGTAGCACCCCGACCAAGAGATAGCTACCCAACACCCGTGCAAGGGCGAACCGAGAGCCTTACCTCGGTCGCCCTCCATTATAACACAGTAAGGCTTAAATGTCAATAGTAATGGAGAAAAATGTAAAAATGAAAAGATTAACAAACACAGTAAGGAAGTTCTTCAGCAAGAAGGCTGATATTGTAGTTTATCGTAATGGAAAGGCTTATAAATTCAAAACTATGTCGGAGGCGCGTGTATTTGCCTCCAAATGAAAGGAGGAAAATTACCTATGGAGAAAACCTTCGCAGAGAAACTGAAAGAGGCGAGGAAAGCCGCCGGGCTAACTCAAAAGACGATGGTGGATCGTATGCTGATGCCCCGAAGAACTCTTGAGGACTGGGAGCGAGGCATCAACGAACCCGCCGAGTATATCAAGCGCCTGGTACTTAACGAGCTTGAAAGCCTAAAAAAAGATTAAAACTAAAACCCTCGGGATCACTCCTGAGGGTTCTTTTCTTTTATGTATTTAAATAGTTTAATAGCTCCCTTGATAGGCAGGTAGAAAAAGACGTAGCCCATTCCGTAACCAAGCCATAACGAGCCGAGGATCATATACCATATTAACTGTATAAACCCATAGGCAATTAAGAAATACCAAGCGCGCTTACCTCTTAAATGGTAGCCTACTTTTACACCACCGAGGCTTTTAAGTTTGCGACCCCAACTAATGTACATCATTTTTTATTCCTCCGTAAAACAAAAAGAGATTTAATATTATACCATATTATAGATTAATTTGTCAATATAGGGAATGAACCGAGCCTGTTATAAGGCTCTTTTTTTATGCCTAAAAGTGTAACAAGGGGTGTAACAAGACTTGCCATTTTGCTTTTCTTGTTACACCTCAAGTGTAACAAGGTTTTGAGTCTGTTACACTTTGTTGCACCCCTTGTTACACCTAAAAAAACCTCAAACCCCTTGAAAAATAAGGCTTTTTTCTCTTACTGTAACAAGTGTAACAAGTGTAACAATGTTTTTAAGAAATACCTGAGTTCTTGTGAAAAATGGATATATTGACAAGAATATAGGAATATATAGAAAAGTTCGTTACAGTTGTTACACTTGTTACACTTAGGAAAAATCGGCTCGGATCGTAAGTGCCGAAAAGTGCGAAAAAAACGCAATTTAAAATATCGAAAAATGTACAATAAACGCACTTTAAAAGATGATACGAAATGATAGTTTTAAATGTTCTATAATTAGACTGTAAAATAATAGATTCCGGCATAGGATAAGCTGGAGCAGGTGGGTTGGAGGGAAACAATATAAAAGCAACGAGGAGGAATAGCTATGCCTATAATGAAACCCTGTCCTCGGTGCAAGAGGATGATGCCTTATGGCCCGTCATACTGTAAAGACTGTATGCCTATAGCACAGGCTGAGCTTGAGGCTATACGAGAGCAGAACCTTAAGAGGAAGATGCAACAGTACAACAGTAGGCGAGACCCTAAGTACCTTACATTCTATAGGTCTAAGGACTGGAGAAGGCAGAGCAGAGCCAAGCTTGAGTCAGTACAGTATAAGTGTGAGGCTAGGCTGAGTGGCTGTCAGTTGTATGCTGTAGAGGTACATCATATTAAACCTATACAGACAAGAGAGGGATGGGACAAGAGGCTTGAATGGGAGAACCTAGAAGCCGTTTGTACTTCATGTCATAATGGCAGACACCCTGAGAAGTTAAGACGCCAACAGCAAGAAGGCGTGATAGATTTAAGAACGATTAAAAGATAATCAAGACCCCAGGGGGTGGGTCAAAAAGTATAGCCCTTAGAGGAGAAAA
>JAEIGA010001257.1_pt1 | contig 39281 bp, 30 predicted proteins | sample 9270691 | NCBI WGS metagenome assembly JAEIGA01 (sample SAMN17057246, study PRJNA624740) | gut metagenome | biome: biome; isolation source: fecal sample | host: Bos grunniens | place: China: Xizang | collected 2019
ATTAAGTGGTATGACAAAGCGTAAGTTATATGATTATTCATTTGAAATAGATGGTATAACATTTAATATAGATGCTAGAATATATGGTGACGCTGAATTACTTTCAAATAATAGACAATATATAATTACTGAAAAACTTAAGGTTTCTAAAACTTCTAATACTGTACGATTTGAAACTACATTAGAAGATTTTATAAGAGCGTATTTTATGATAGAAAAACGATATGCATTATATTCTAATGAAGCGTATTTTAACATAATTGATGGACATGAAGCTGACCTAATGGATGGATCTAATGATGATATATTCGTTAATACTATTAGGACGTATTTTGATAAAAGCGTCCATAAATTTCAAGATTGGGCATACAAATATAAAGGTTGTACTATTGATGTTTATGAAACTGTTTTAAATTATGGTAACGGTATCTATTCAATAGAAACAAAATATGAATTTGATTTAGATAATAAACATCTAGAATTTTTAGCATGTTTTACTAATGAAGAAGAATTATATTCAAACATATTAAAGTAGTATGAGAAGTTTTAAAGAATTTATTATAGAGAAATTAAAGGTATCTAAAAATACTAAGACTGGTCCAACACTTAGGGATTTTATAGATTTCTATATGCGTAATAGCAATTGGAAATGGGCAGACTTACATAATGTTATGTTTGGATATGATATGTGGGGAAAAGATAAGGAATTTAAAAATTGGGAAGAATTTAAGAATTTCTTAGAATATAATATTGATAAAAATATTAAAGTAGAACTCAATAGAACAGATAGTAACAGTATAGGTTGGAATACGTCAACTAATCAACTTATAAATCAATACACATTTGAAGTAGATAACGTTGAATTCGTTATAAATATAAATAAGTATGCTAGAAAAGATACATTTGAAGATTGGTTTAAATCACACTATCCTGACGAAGTATACGAGAAATTAAAAATATCAAATAAAATAGGTGAAGTAGTCAGACTAGAACTACGTAATTTTGTTACTTGGTATATGTATGATGATGACGAATGGGATGAATCTGATTTAAAGACTGTGGAGTTTGCTAGAAATACTACTGAATCATACTTTGGCGGTTCTTATAAGAAATTGTATGAATTCATCTGTAAACATGAACAAGATATAATTTACGTTAGAGAATATGCTGATACATATGGTAATTACTATGCATACGAATTTACAGTAGAAGATATACCATTCAAAGTAGAGGCATATATAGAAAAACCATCAGACTTATTAAGCAAACAATGGAGAATCTTAGTAGAGAAGTTAAAGGTATCATCTAACTATTCAGGATTTGAATATAAATGTAAGGTAAGAGATTTCTTCTTATGGTATTGGAATTATCCAAAACCCGATGATGATTTTTGGGAGGCAATGAACCAAATAGAGTTTGATAATGATGTCATTGAAACTGAATTTGATGATAATTTCAATAAGTTTCTGGATTGGTTTGTACAACATTTCCAAGGCATAATGTACTTTAATGAAAAAGTACTACATAGAGATACTGTTGAATATACATTTGATATAGATGGTAAAGAGTTTAAGTTATGTGCTTATTCAGATGATTCTAATATGAGCAAATTTACTAAGACGAAATCAAATTGTATTATGGAATCAACTATAAATGAAAAGCTTAAAATTACATCTAGATCAAAAGTAATCAATTGTACAGTACGACAATTATTTAAGAAAGAATTTGATAGAAGTTTTACATATAATGATATGGTAGGGCTCTTTGAAAAGGTTAGAAAAGAACATTTTGATAATAATGTTTATGATATGATTGATTTCTTAAGGGAACATGATAATGATAAGATAGAAGTCACTCGACAAATAGAAGACGTTATTGATGGTTTTGGAGAAGTAGTAAGTTATACATTTACCCTCGAGGGAATAGAATTTTCAGATATAATAGTAGTAGAATATGTTACAGAAAAATTAAAAGTATCTTCTAATGTAAAACCTGAAATTATTGACTGTACTGTAAAACAATTTATGGATTGGTTTTGGAGAGATAAAGATTCTAAATATAGTGCAGAAGATTTAGAAATATTTCAATTTGGAGGAGATGCAATAGATCAGATATCACCATCTAGAAAAGATTATGATAAGATGTATATATTTCTTAAATGGAGAGAAGATGAATATATAGAAGTAGAAGAGCAAATAGAATCTGGGCGTTCGCATAAATTAAATACTGATTGGCAATATGGTATTTATACATTTACTTTAGGTACAGTATCATTTGATGTTACAGCCCCTTTCTCGAGTGATGAAGACTCATTCTCAGTATATTATGAAAAACTAATGGAAATAGAACTTTAATTTATATATTATGGCGGATAATTATATAAAACATTTAAAACCTAGAAAGAATGGTAGGTATCATCAAGGAGTAATAGATCCAAAACACACGAAGAAATATTATTCTGATAAGATGAATGAACCTATCATATATCGTTCAGGATTAGAACTACAGTTCATACAATATTGTGAGAATAATCCTAAGGTAGCAAAATGGGCATCAGAGCCTATTGAGATAAAATATTTTAATAGACTTAAGAATAAAGAAGCCAGATATTATCCAGATTATATCATTGAAGATGCTTCAGGAACAAGAGTTATAGTTGAAATAAAACCTGGTAATCAATGTAAAAAACCAGATGCAACTGATTCGATGTGGTTAAAAGAAGCCTATGTGGTTAATATGGATAAATGGAGTGCCGCTAAGCATTTCGCTGAAGAACACAATATGAAATTTATTGTAGTGACAGAAAAATTTTTCGAATAGATTATGAAAACACTAATGACATTTATTAATGAATCTTTTTATTATAAAAGATTACATAGAAAAAGATTAAATGATAACACAGTAGATGAATTTATTAGATATGCAGCTGAACGCATAGAAACAGAAGAAGATCCTTCTGCATGGAACAATTTTGATAATGTTCCTGATGTTTTTGATGGAGTATATTTTCATAAAGGATATTTATATAATGGATATTTAGATGTTCCTTTTAACTTCGAAATAGGAGAAGACGAATATACATTTAACGACGCATACGAGGAAATAATGGGCGCTTTAGCTGAAGAAGATGACGCATATTAATGTAGTGCTAGTTCATTGTTGTGCTATAAAATTTTTTAAATAGATTATGAAAAATCTTAAAGACAGTATATTAGAGAAACTTAAAGTAAGTAATAAATCGTCAATTACTTTTGATGATATAGAACCATGTGACGCTTTAACGCATGATTTATTTAACACATTATCAAATACCCTATATCGTAACAAATATTGGGGTGTTAGCGAATACTATGAATTAACTAATATTTATGAAGACGATTTACCTGGATTATTTAGGTCATTTTCATTTGAAGACGAAAATAGTAAAGTGTATGGTATATATGGAGATTATGAATCTAAAGATCCTGAAATTCACTTAGTTTTTAACGGACATAATAATAAATTTTATTCAACTAAATATACGATTACTACGGCTGCTCTATTATGTAAGACACTTGGTAAAGGTAATATTAATAAAGGTTTAGGTGTTTTAAAACACATTTTAAATGAGTTAAAATAGTTCTATTTTATATATATGGCAGTATATAAAGATAAAAGAGATAAAGAAGAACGTAAAGGTCCTCGTACAGCTAAAGACTTACGAGAAGAACGTCAGCGTCGTATTGATGAACATAGGAATAAAGGTAAAAGACGTCATGTAAATAAGTTCATGAAGCAACACCAAGAGGAAGTTGAAGCTCGTAAAAAGAGTGTTCGCAAAACAACTCCAGGTGCTACGCAAGAATTGCAATATATTCAGAATCATATTTATAGTCTTGATGAAATACGAGACTTTGATATGGGAGATGCTATCGATGAGAATTCATTATCATATAAATCCGGACATGTAAGAAGTAAATTAGCGTATAAGTTCATTATGGAAAATAAAAATATTACAGCTAAGTATCTTCTTCCTGGACAAGTTTGTATGTTTACTTATAATGACCCTAAAACTAAAGACGAACTCGAATATTGGGATAAAACTCCATTAACACTTTTCTTTGGTGCATTCAGAACTAAAAATGGAGATATTAGAGAAATCGGTCTTAATTTACATTATTATCCACCATTCACGAGACGTAAGATTTTAGTTAAAGTTTACGAAACATTCAAATCATATTTCCAAAAATGTTTTAATCACCCACAACATAAACCTAATATGTTTATGGATTATAAAACACTTAAACATTTAGTTGGTAGAGATAGTAAAATCGCATTCGGAGTTAAAGAATATGTACCAATGCTTAGAGGTATAACTTATGTAATCCCTACAAAAATGTTGCCTATAGCATTCTATACTGAAGGTCACTTTAGTAGAGCAACGATAATGCAAGTACAACAATTTTGGAGACAATTTAAACGATAAGGTAAGAAATATTTCTTACCTTTTTCTATTTTATTAATATGAAAGTAGTTGCATTTAGTGACCCTCATGGGTATTTGCCTAAGGCTAAAAATTTTCCAGAATGCGATGTTGTTTGTATCGCTGGAGATATTTGTCCTCTTGATGTTCAAAGGGACTTAGTTGAATCTATATCTTGGTTTCTGTTGACTTTTAAACCATGGGCAGAATCATTACCTTGTAAGAAAGTCATTTTTGTTGGTGGTAACCATGATTTCTTCATATGGCATATTGGACCACAAACTAATCATACAGGGGCAGAGGTAATGAAGAAACTTTTAGGATCTCATAAAGGAAATTCTAAATTAGTTTATCTTCAAGATAGCTCATACGAATTTGAAGGTAAGCGTTTTTATGGTACACCTTGGATAGAGGATTTACAGAATTGGGCATTCTATTTACCTCCAGAAGAATTAGAAAAGAAATGGTCAACTATTCCTAGAAAGTTTGACGTGTTCATTTCACATATGCCTCCTAGAAGATCAGGTTTAGGTCAAGTGATTCAGCCTGGTTATAATTATGGTAGAGATTTTGGTTCGCAATTATTAGCAGAAATTTTAGGAACACGACAATTTAAGTATGCTATTTGTGGACATGTACATTCTGGCCAGCATTTACCTATAGATTATTGTGGATGTAAATACGTTAATGTCTCAATAAAAGATGAGGATTATAAAGTAAAATACGATTTATTCGAATTTGAGATCTAATTTTATTATTATTTATAAAGTTATATAGAATTTTAATATGATGAAAACATTGACACAACTTAGAGAAGCATATGATTGTAATCCAGGTAATGACGTAAAACTTGGTGTAACAAATCATCTTACTCCTCTTAACAATATTATTACTAATGTTAGAAACTTATTTGCGACAACTTTAGGCGTTGTTGTAGAACCGGGTGAAGATGGTGTTTCTCTTAAGCTTCATTCATCTAAATTTGCTTGTCCAGATGAAGTTAATAAAATATTGAATCAACCATATTTAGGAAGTACTTCATTAGCACAGTATATTAATCAGCAGGGTCTTTGCAACCAAAAGCTCCTTAATCTTGGCCAGTATTATGTAGCATATTTTGGTCCTAATGATATTCGTACAGCAGAAAATCCAGATAATGTTTGTGGAGATATAGCATGCGGACTTCCATGTGTTTGCAAAGAAATGCTTCAGTATAATGTTGATGAAGCTGAAATGGATTCTATTAATGAAAATTTTGATGATGAAGAACTTGAAGATAAGACAAAGGAACAGCTTCTTAAGTTTATCCAAGGTACAGATAAAGTAAAATGTGCACAGAAACTCGCTGAACTTCTTGCTGATGACCTTGACCTTCCAGAAGATTATTACTTCAAAGGTGTTAAAGATGCTGAAGGAAATGAAAGTATTGCCCTTCGTTATAGATTCCAAAAGAGAAGACCATTTAATAAAGAAGTAACTCTTTCTAAATCGCTTATTAATATTTATAATGTAGGTGAAAACGCTGTTTGGGTAGAAGCTTTCTTAACTAAGGATAAGAATTCAGATACAATGAATAGAATCGTTGAAACAGTTCTTAAACTTATTGGCGCTCAGCCTACTGAAGATCCTTGTGTTTATGTTATTCCATCTGATGAAGTACAGGATCTTAAGAAAGAAGTAGCAGATAATAAGAAAGAAGACAATAACGGAGAAGAGTCATTAGATAAACAACCTGAAGGTGAAGGTGTTTCAGGTTCACTTAATGATGATAATAAATCGATGAATCAGTAATGAAAGCTATAAGTACATTTATAACAGAGAAACTTAAAATTTCGTCAAATATTAAAACCGGTGATTGTACTTTAGAGGAATTCTTAGAATGGTATTATTTTGGTTATACAAAAAATATTGACGCATTAACATTTGATGAATTTACTGTTATAGATTTTGATCCAAGTGCATGCGAGGTATATTTCAATAATAATGAACAAGAGATGTATGATTTCTTGATGGATAATTTGGACGTTGAGATTGAATTACATAAAGTTAAAGACGGTGAGTATACATATTATAGGTTTTTTATAGATAAAGTAGAATTTGTGGTAGAATATAATGAAGACGAATTTGAAAAGAAAAAATAAAATATATAGCATAAAGGTAGTTAATTTATAAATTAACTACCTTTTTTATTAATTGTTATACCTTATATGAATGCAATTATAAATAAACCTTTTAAATAATATTATAATGTTATTTTTAACTATATAATATATATTTTATAATATTTATGGCAGATAACGTAAATTATGGTATTGATACTTCTGAAAGTTTAAAGAAAAAACTTATAACAGAATACGATAGATATGAAGGCGATACTATACCTACTGAAAAGGATAATAGTAATATTCCTGACGAATTTCTAGTTAAGCATTCTATAGATGGTATTGTAACTGATCCTGAGAATAGAACTCTTTGGGTTAATGGTATGCCATATGGAAATGCATATGTTGTACCTAGTGTAGATGAAAATACTCCAGGACCAAAACATAGTGAAATATTTAATGATTTTGACAATAATGTAATATCTAATACAGCTAATTATGCGCATATCGAAGGTATGCAAAACCGTATAAACGGTACATCAGAGGCTGTGCACATTGAAGGTAAAGATAATAAAGCTAATAACGGTTCTAGTGTTTCACATTTAGAAGGATTAAGTAATACAGTTAATTCTGGAAATACTCATGTCGAAGGAAAGGATAATGTAACAGCGTCATCTGCTACAGGTTCGCATGTAGAAGGTCATTATAATATAGCATACAATCCATACGAACATGCTGAAGGTGAATATAATTGGTCTCAACTATATAGCGACGAAAACGGCGGCGATATAACTAATACAAATAATATGATTGTATCATCAATAGGTAATGGTTATGCTATCGCACAAAATAACGGATCGATTACTACTAGAAGAAATGCTGTACGTGTTAATAAAGATGGTGCGGTATATTTAGGACCAGTAAGTAAAACAACAGGAACGATTGCGCAAACGTTTAATCCTTGTAACTATGACGGTACTACAATATTTAAAAACAATGCAATAAATTCAAATCAAAAAGAAGAAGTATCTAAATCTGTTCAAGAATTACTTTACGGTATTGGACACATGGAAAGTGTTACATATTGGAAGTTACGTAATATGGCAGAAAATAACAAATTACTTCCAGGTAAAAGCTATAGAATTATAGATTATAATATTGGAATAAGTGAAAATTATCAACAAAAAGATTCTATCCCAACAGTAATTACTAGTGCGCAAAAGGTTAGTTATACTGCAGAAGTGACAACCCCTGAAACCGACGTTGTTGAGTCTCAAGCAAAATATACAATTACAGAAAACGATAGTGATTTTCACCGATTTGATATTATAGTAACTGCAACATCTGAATCAGAATTTTCTCATATTGCTAAAGCTATTGCCCATGATTATTATGATTATGAAACGGGTCAGATAGGTTATTTCGAAAATACTAATTTTAATGCATGGACATTATATTATGATTTTTTTGGAACAGATATAAATGCAACGTGGACAAGTGGAAATTCTACATCACCAGCTATCACTATAAAATTGCCATCTATGACCGAGTTTAGTGATTATTGTGAATCGTTTTTCAAAAGCACTGCTGCATTAATAGGGTTATATAATGGTGAAGTTGAACAAACAGAAGACGCATTATTATCGCAAGTATATTATAATGATGGTACCGAATACGGGTCAAACCCTGATGACATTAGGTATAAATCTTATTTTAAATTGGCAACAGGTCCAAATGGAAATAATAAAAAGGTTTTTTCTGTAAATGATAATATCGACGCGGATGATAATATCGACGCTGTAATATGGGCACCGGCAGTATTAGACCCTAAAAAATATTATTTAGCGGAACCGTATTTTTATATGGATGAAACGGAAAAGGAATGGCAAAACAATCCGAATCATAGTAATGCCGACGGACATAAACCTTATACTGGAAACGTACATGCATATAATTATAAATGGATAGTTGATATTGAACCATATGATCAAGATAAACAGCTTACAAATAAAGTGTTCGAATATTGTATCTTAACAGCTGAAGCAGATTTAAGTAATTATACAGCTACAGGAGCAAAAACTACTAATATTTTATTATGTAAAAATGATAAAAGTATTGATATAACAGAAATTTATGATGAATCTCCTAATTCAGAAACACCTAAATATTATGAATTAGATTCTAGTTTAGCGTATGTTATAGAATTAGCACAAAAAACTGGTGTTGAAAATACCTATAAATATAATGCATATATATATGGGGGACCATATTTAGGTATTTATAAGAATATTGAACCGACTGAGGCTACACAAGATATATGGTATATTTTAGAAGATTATAATCCTTCAGAAGGTATATATACAGCATATACAGATATAGTAGGTACAAAATCATTTTTAGTTAATCATAGTATCAACGGAGCAAAACCTGATTTTAATAATTGGAATACATTACAAAATTTTGTAAAAGATGGTGACAAATGGAATTTCTTTGAACAAACTCAAGCAACATTATCATTATCCTCTGAACAATATACATTAGCTGAAAGTACTGAGCAAGATGGAACAACATCATATTACATTAATACAGATGGTGAAGCGTATAAAAAGAGCGATATGACATATAGTTATGAAAACTCTATATATACTATTTGGGAACAGCAAAAAACTGCATCGCAAGATATAACATCATTTATTATCTCTAACCCTGGAGATAATAATAGTGATGTTGATATTAATAATGTATTTGAAGTTAAACTAATATCAGTACCTGAGCGTATTATAGACCCTACGTTTTATACTAGTATAGAATCAACTACTATTTTAGAGTATATTGGAATAAAATTTTTAGGTGATAGTAATAATGGTACAGTGACGGATGGTACAGATAGTTTAACCTTTTCTACGGAAGATTGTTATTATATTAAAAACACAAATAATAATTTAACATATAATGGTAGCAGATATGTAACTGTTTTAAATTATGGCGGTGAAGTATATACTGGAGCTGTAGATACTACTGCAGGTGATTATAAGAAATATAGAATATTGGCCGAATATACACTAAATACTGATTATGCAAAAAATACTAATATATCATTATCTGCGAATTTTGAAACAAAATACTTTGCTGAAGTTCGATTAATCCCGATTTCATATGTTGAAGTTGCGGATGGTAATTATTTTACAGAAGGTAAATTCGAAAGTACTGGTGTAATTTACAGAATGATAGATGAATATGGAAATGATTGTCCGTATGATTTTAAGAATATTAAATTTTACAATGGTATACCATTTACCGGTAGTGCTACTGAAGCCGATAATAAATTAAAATATTCATATACATTCGATGGTGTTATTAATGGACAAACCACGATAGTCGATAACGGTGCCGAAACAATAGCTAATATTCAAAATCCATATAGTGACGCATCGAATATAGGTGATAAGTCATTAAATGGATCATGTATTAATAATGTAATTACTAATACAGGTAATGGCACTATATATTCATTACCTAATGTATTTTTTAGATTAGATTTTAGCAGTCAAATGGTAAATAATACTTTTATAAACTGCTCAGATACAGGATGTATCAATAAAGGATATCCTTTAACTAATGGTGCAAATATTAGTATGGTAAATAATGTATTTAAAGAATGCAATACGTTTGACATATTCGGATATAGTACTATTACTAATACAACATTTTATGATTGTTCAGGCAAATTATTTTGTACTCCTGAATCTTATAGTACGATTAATAATTCAACTATATCTAGTACGGATTTTGTTTTACCAGTAGATACTAATAATACATCTACTAACGACTTTACTACACAAATAGAAACACTTAGAGAGGATGGAAAAGATAAACTAGCTACGTATAACTTTAATATTAATAATAGTGAAATAATATCTGGTCTTTTTTTAATTGATGAAATTAATAAACGTTTCTTTATTTCTAAATTTAATTCGCCCTTACCAGGAGCAACTCAAGCTCTTGAGTTGCTACGTGCTGCAATGCGTAAAAAGCAAATCATTATTAATAATTCTAAAATTATTGATGACTATTTAACTAGTTTTTCATTTTCAGATGATGACATGGACAATTCGCTTAATATACAATATTATGTAACTAGTTTACCCGGAGTTTCATTAAATTCAGTGCATCATAGTATTATAGGCGAATCTAATAAAGATTTACAAGTTACAACAGACAAGTATATTACATTTAGAAGTGATGATGCCTTTATACCTTCAACCCCCATCAATATAAGCTCATACACAAATAAAACACAAATCTTTACACTTGATAATGAAGGATTTTACAATAAATATGAAGAGGGTGGTAGAAAATCTAGTGCGCCTGTTTCGGGGAACCCCGTAACCGTAACATTAGAGTTTGATAAGCAAACGACGACAGATATTTCGAGTGGAACTGCGTATACATTCCCGAAAAATCGTACCGAATATTCAAACGGCGGCCCAAATAACGGTAAGGCATTATTTAATTTGGGATGTTTTTATGTTGAACACTGGTTTAATATATATACCAAAGGTATACAAAGTAAATCGGCATGGGGGTCTGGATCATTTAATATTGAAGTAACAGTACATTGGGCCAACGGTGCAGATCCTACTACTGAAACGGTGAGTACATCCAATAAATATAGCTATTGGTCAAAAAATGACTGGAACTATTTTTATTTGACATCAATTATAGATTTTACTAAGTATACATTTAACAACACAGATATACGAAATGCGATTTATAATGATAATGGCACTAATAAGTTTATTATATGTGAATCAGATTCCACCCAAGGAATAAATGATAATGAAGTTAAGAAAAACATTTCTAAAATTGTACTTAAGTTTACAGGTGATACCAAGTCTGGTACATACTCAGTATATGATAATAGTGCATATGCGTATATTTCTCGTATTTATCATAAAGATACATCTTGGGATGGAACTACGGACAGAGCAACTATACAAGGCTCGCCGACGTTATATTATTATACATCATTAAAAATGCCGTACTATATACCATCTATATATACCGGGACATCAAATAAACCATTAAAAATTATAGCGGATAACAAGGGTATATGGTTTTACAAAAACAGCCAAGGCGATTCGGCGCATTTAATATTTGATGATGGCGACAACTGTTTTAAATTTGAGTTTGCTGGCAAAACGTATATTATACCGGCTGAGCTGGAGCAATCCAACACATAAATAAATGTACTGATGGTCCGTAATATTACGGACCATTTATTTTTATATATACAATTATAATTAGTGTTTAGATGTCATCAGAAATAAAGATGCCGAGTAATTCGGCAGAAAAGGCGTCAGAAAAGGCGTTAGAACAAATTCCAGAGTTAGTAACTGGTGAAACAAGTATAATTGAAAATCTTGCTAATCATACACAGGAATTTGATAAAATACTACAGGAACATATAAATAGTATGGCAATAGGCGTAGATAAATGTACAGAACATTTGGCGACAATATCTAATATGCTTGTTGCTATTACTAAGTATTTGTTCGGTGATGCAAGTATAAATGCTAACACACAAGCTGACTCATTATCAAGTAAAATACAAAATAAGCTTCCTATTTTAGGTGATACACCTTTAAATTTGTTAAATGCTGGAGGGCAATCATCGTCAAGTACTGGTACTATTGAAGTATTTATTAAAGGTATAGCTGGTAAAGACTTAAAAACATTAATTGAATTAGTATCAAAACTTAGTGATAATTTTACTACAAATGGTGCACAAAGTTTACAAAGTATAGCTATAACAGTAGGCTTAGTACAAAAAGTAGTTAATAAATTCTCTAAGATAGACTTTAGTGCAATAACTGATGATACATTAAATAAAATAATGATATTATCTGATATTTGTGAAGTCATTTCAGATTCTCCAGGGTTTAATACTCCTATATCTACAGAATCATTTGAAGAATTAGTCAATATTACTCCGTATATAAATAATATAATTGCTGGGTTAAATACTATTGATTTTACCGGTATTGATACTATTAATCCTAAAATATCAGAATTAGACTCAGTTATTTCGTCAATTGCAAATTTACAGCTGTCGTCATTCGACTCAACATATCTTGATAATATCTTAAATTTTAATAATTGTTTAATAACTTTATTTAATACAGCATTGTTTGATGAAGATTTAGATATTGGATCATTGGACGTTTCGGATATTACAGATGTTTTAAATGATTTATCAATCGTTATAAATACTATTGCGAATAATTTAGATTTTAGTAAATTTGATGATGCATATTATGATTCTATTTTAACATTTGGAGAAACAGCTGACACATTATTCGTTAGTTGTGGTAATTTGATACAATTGACAACCATTTCTAATGAGTTATCATTAATTCCCGAAATTGTTGATACATTAAAAGTAAACGTTATTGAACCAATTAGTAATATTGATTTTACAAAATTTACCACTGACAGGTTGAGTGAAATTGAAACGTTTAATGATTATATTTTAGAATTACAAAATAGTGCTAAAATATTATCTAAAACTATCGTCCATATGGTACTTATAGATATGTTTAAAACAGAAATGTTATCATTCAATTCAACACTTGCAGAATTTGTATCTGGTAAAAATGGTAAGGGTGGATTAATCATGGTTATGAATCACATAACTAAAGCATTAAATGCTGGTGTGGATTTATCAATTATTAAAGGTTTCTTTGACAATTTAGCTGAGATAACACAAGCAGTCTATAAAATAGGTTTATATTCGTTTTTAGTAAATGTATTCGGAAAAAATATTTTAAAATCAATTGATGTTTTAAATAACATAATACAAACAGTTGGTGGTATTAAAGTTGCTGATATAACAGTGAATAACGATAAGTTGACTGAATTTGCGACGTTTATGAAGAATATGCAAATTGTTTTGGTGTCATGCGCTATCTGCGGATTAGTCGCAATACCTGCTATTATTGGGGCTCTTGCATTAAATTTATCAGCGAAACTAGTATTTGGGGCTATAGAGGCAGTAATAAATGGAATTAAACTAATAACTGAAGATACTAGTAATATGGCAGCAGTAAAGGATATTGCTCGTATTTTATTAGTTTTAGGAGGTATTTTACTTTTATCAGCATTATTAGGGGAATTTATTACTAATCGTGCTGCTAGTATAATAGGATTTGGTTTAGTTTTTGGTGCATTTATGTTTATTGTTGTAGGTTCGCTACTTCTAGTTTCTAAGATTGGCGGAAATACAAAAATACTAAAATCGTTGCATACATTAACTAATATAATAATTGTTTGTTCACTCATATTAATGTTAGGCGCTGTATTTATGCTTACAGGTCTTGGGTTTAAGTCGTTAATGTTTGGACCGGTTTTAGCAGTATTTATTGCTAGTGTATTATTTCCATTCGTTATATATGGTAATATGTTAAAATCGGTTATGAAATCTGCAGAGCTTATTATTGATTTTATAGTTATATGTTCTATACTACTTGTACTAGGCGCTGTATTTATGCTTACAGGTCTTTGGACAAAATCAATAGGATTTGCACTAGTATTAGCAGGATTTGTTACATTACTATTGGCCCCGTTTGCGATATTTTCTAAGATGTTAAAAAATTCATTAAGGGCTGTAGAGGAAATTTATAAAATTATTATCGTTTGTTCGGCAATTCTTGTTATTGGGGCATTATTTATGTTTATTCCAGGATTTGCTGAAAACGCATTATTGTTTGCTGCTTTAGTTTCTGGATTTGTGTTTGCCATAGCCGGTACATTTGCCCTTTTAGGTAAAAAATTACAAAATTCATTAGGGGCAGTATATTCTCTTATTGCTTTAGTTTTTGCATCTACATTAGCATTAATTATTGGAACAATTTTTATTAAACAATATGGTGGCGATAATGCACTTATTTTTGCAGGTATTTTAACATTATTTGTCGTACTTATCGGTGGAGTAGCATTTATATTAGGTAAATTCCAAAGTCAATTAGTAAAAGGACTTGCGGCTATGGCGATAATTGCCGGTATAGCAATTTTATTTGGTGTTGTTATAATGCAAATGGCAGTAGTATCTAGAGAAAATATTGGAAAACTATTTGGCGTATTTGGACTTATGGCGGCATTAATGATTGCTATAGCTGGTTTATCAATCGCATTAGGTGCGTTATCAACTATACCTCCAGTATCCGCATTCTTCTGGGCAGGTATTGGCGCTATGGCTGCTATTGCCGGAATCGCTGTATTATTTTCATTAGCTATTCTTAATATATCAATTGCTGCTAAAATGTTATCTGAAGCGTCAAAGGACGGTATTGATATTACAGGAGCTCTTTCTATTGTTGCTGGTATGATAACAATTGGAGCGGCAATGCTAGCGGCTGGGTTTGCATTACCAATGCCATTAGTCATGTCAGCATCTATTTCAATGTTATTTATCGCTAAAGCTATATCTACATTAGGTAACGCTATCGCCGATGTAGCTAATTTAAAGGTTGCTACAGCTTGGGATAAAAATGGTAATGCTACGGCATGGAGACAATTATCTGATAATGATTTTAGACTTGCTGCTGAAGGTACCGAAAAAATTATAACAACTGTAGGCGGAGCAATTATAGATGTATATAAGAAAAACCCTATAATGTTTTTACCGTTTGGATTTAAAGGAAATATTTGTAATATAGTTACTGATTCTGTTACTCGTATGGGTAAAATGATTTCGACAATTGGTAGAAGTGTTGCTTATATATCTAATTTAAAGGTCGCTACAGCTTGGGATAAAGAAGGTAATCCTACCCAGTTTGAACAATTAAATGACACACACTTTAAAAATGCTGGTGATAATATACAAACCATAATATCAACAGTAGGTAAGGCATTAGCTGAAGAATATACTGCACACCCACATTTATACATTAAGTTTGGATTTGGAGGGGAATCTCCAATAGAACGTGTAATTACGTCAGCAACAAATATGGGTAAAATGATGACTAGTCTTGCGTTGGGCGTTCAGCGTATGGCTAATTTAAAATTTGCTGATGAATGGGATAAAGAAGGTAATCCTACGCATTATGTCGTATTAACAAATCAAGACATTGAAAATGCTGCTACAACTGCCGGTAAAATAGTGAAGACACTGGGTGAAGCATTAGCTGAAGAATATACTGCGCATCCATATTTATACGCGAAGTTTGGATTTGGAGGTGAATCTCCAATAGAACGTGTTATAACCACTGCATCAGATTTAGGTAAAATGATGTCAGATCTTGCACGTGGTATTAAAAGTATGGCAAACTTATCGTATGCCGATAAATGGGATAAAGACGGTAATCCTACACACTATGTTAATTTAACAGAACAAGATATAGAAAATGTTGCAGGGGTAACAAGTCGAGTTGTTTCTATTTTAGCGACATCAATAAATAAAACATATGATGCTAATCCTGGGTTGTTTGATAATTTTTGGGGTAATCCAGAGAAATCTAAAATTGCTAAGGTTATTCAGTCAACTAAAGGTATAGGAGCATTAATGTCAGAAATAGCAACTGGTATTAAAGACATGGCGAATTTAGAATATAAAGATGCGTCTGGAAAAGTTGTTAAAATCTGGCAAAAGGATTTATTGCCTAATGGTCGCGTATCTGCAAATATTCAAATGACAATGCGCTGTGTCGGAAAAGCATTAGAAGACGCATATAATACAGCTAATTATAAGGACACAATATTTAACCCTGAATGGGAAGTATACCAAACATTACCAGAGGCAGTTAAATCAGCAAAAGATATAGTTACTGATTCATTAGACATTATTAAACAAGTTCAAGAAAGTTTAAAGTCTGTAAACGTTAATAATTTAGGTAAACAATGGAATAATGCTTTATTAAATATTTTTGAACCATTTACTAATACTAGTAAAATTAATGAGACATCGATTAAAAACATTAAGGAAGTTGGTGCCGGAAATTATAGCGGTTTAAAGCAAATTATTACCACTATTAATACTATTGACATTAAAAAAACTGATAAATTCATTCAATTAGCAAATGAATTAAGTCAATTAAGTATAAATTTAGGTAATATGCAAGGTGTCGTAGATGCGTTAAATGGTAGAATTAATGAAACACTTAATAATTTATCACAAAAACTTGAATATGCCGCTAATATGATAAAACAGTCGGATGATGCTCAAGATAAGCGACAAAAATTAATTGAACGTAATACTGCTAAGATCAGTGAAGTTATGAAATTACCAATGACAGTTAATGTTAAAACAGGTGATGAACAACAATTAAATATGCCATTATTACAAAATGGTAATATGCAACAAAATCAAAATATGAACCAGAATAACAATACAAATGAAAATAATAATACTAATAGTGGTATAGATAATACAACATTAGTGGCATTATTAAATTCTGTAAATAAGATTAAAAATAAAGTTTGTGGACCAAATAATTAATTATGTTAGCATTAAAAGGAAGACAGGATGGGTTTAAACTTATTTTACCTAAAGAGTTTATCCCAGAACACATAAATGAAAAATATTCAAAAATATTACGCGAACAGCGTGGTTTTATTAGTACTCCAATAGATTTCTTAAATGAAACAATACAAAAAATAGAAGTTTTAGGTTTTAATAATGCTACAGTTGTTCAATCGTCCAGAGGTGTACCAGGTTCAGCTAGCGGATTTGCTTATCCCGCGAATGATTTAAGTTGGCGCTCACCAGCTAATCCAATGGCACTAATTGATAAAACACTTAATGTACAATTTAAGCATACATTGGGTTATCTCAATTATTTTATGATATTTGAAAGTTTTCTTTACCATTATTCTAGAGATCAGAAATATAAGAATATGCCTAAACAACTAACTATAGATTTATTAAATGAAAAGGGATCAGTATATGCTAAAATTGTATTAGATAAACCATTAATAGATGGTATAGATATGCTATCATTTGATTATACAAAACCTATAGCGGAATCCCAAACATTTCAAGTAATTTTTAAATATTCGGCATTCGATTATCAATTCATACAAGCAGAAGAATCAAACTGGAATGGTGAAGTAGAATAGAAAAGGAGATACTTAAGTATCTCCTTATTTTATCTTCCTTGACCTCTATAAGCTTTAGAATAATTCTTTGAGCCTTTAAGTCTTGAAGTCTTGCATTTTGAATGTACACCCTTACGACGTACTTTTGGTTTCTCTAATCTTGTAGAGACAGTCGATGTAATTTTAGCCATACCTCAAAAAGAACATATATAGATAAAAATAAATAATTTTGAAATTTTTAAAAAATGTTCTATATTATATACGTGTTTAACTTTTTAATTTTGTTTGTTATGAGTAATCCTTCAGAGCTTTTTCTTTTTTACGTTACTAACACTGATGCAACAGGTAAGGTAACTCACACTTGGATGGCAAACCATATTAGCGGTGGTTATACATGGTTTCATTCACCATCATGGAAGGAATTCAGATATTATACTAAAGAACAGGCTAAGGAACTTAAGAAAGAACTTGATAAGTACCAGAAGCTCATCAAGAAGAATGGAAGTACGCATAAGTCTGAGTATAAGATAGTGTCTCTTAAGGCAGCGGTAAACTTCCATATCAAGAGAATGAAAGAATTGATGGAAAATAGAGAGTTAGTCAATTACTCAGGGTATCTATCAACTAAACAGAAGGTAGCATCAGATATCGCAAGAGAAGAAAGAGGTGATAAGAGCATACCTATCAGAGTATTTTAGTAAATGTTATTTTTACTAAATATATGTTGATTTGAGAGTATGGTAGAAGATATTTTAGAACAAATCCCAGAAACTGGTATTCCTGAAGGTTATGTTGAAATTGCTGAAGGAGATTTTACAAAGGTTATTCAATTAGATACACCTTATGAGATTGAATTCGTCGAAAAATTGGCATCTATTGGATGGGTACTTGTTTCTGTTGTTCCGACGGATGATAAATACGTTTATTGGTTCCAATCTAAACGAAAAATTTATTATAACAATCATCCAAAGTAATCAATAAACATATATGGTTTTAGTATGGGGTATCACTGCTGATATCCCATTTTAATTCTGGGACACTTTAATATAAAAGATAATAAATTATATATCTTCGTATTTAGGGTGTCCCGAACTGTATCTAAATTAATTTAAAATTTAATTATAAAATATCTATATTATAAATAGATTATGTTTAAAATATAAAGAAATGATTTTAGAAGGACAGCCAAAGTATTGTTTGCAGGATCTATCAGTAGTTCCAGCAGTTATTAGTAAGATTGATTCTAGGAATGAGTGTAATCCATTCACAAAGAGCGGTAAGTACCCTATCTTTTGTGCTCCTATGAATTGTGTGACAGACGCAAGTAATTATGGTATTTGGAATACAGAGAAGGTTCAACCTATTCTTCCAAGAACAGTCAAATATAATGTACGTAAAGAGTTTCTATATAAGGGTGAATGGGTAGCCCTTTCACAGAAGGAGTTTGAGAAGTTGTTTGGTAATGATAGTGAACCAGCAGGATTTGAACAGGAATTTAAGGTATGTGTTGATACTGCTAATGCTCATCGTAAGTCTATATATGATTCTGTAAATAGAGCTAAGAAGATAGCTAAAGATAATGGATATTCTCTCATTGTTATGGTAGGTAATATTGCTAGACCTGATACATATGAATGGATTTGCGAGCATGCTGATGTAGATTATGTTAGATTGAATATTGGTTCAGGCAAGTCGTGCATCACAGCATCTAATACGTCCGTATACTACCCAATTGCTTCACTTATAGAAGAATGCGTTACCATTAAGCATGATTGGGAAGAGTCAATTGAAGAGTTTCATCAGTTCCCTAAGAGTCTACCAAAGATTGTTTGCGACGGTGGTATTAGAGGATATTCTGATATTATTGTAGCCCTTGCTCTTGGGGCAGATTATGTTATGATTGGTTCGCTGTTCGCTTCTATGGATGAATCATGTGCAGAATGGGAAGTAAATCCCCAGACTCAAGAAAGAACACGTCTATATTATGGAATGTCTACTAAGAAAGCACAGAAACTTATTAATGAGGCATTGGAAAGTCCTATAGAGAATTTTGAACCTAAGACATCAGAAGGTACATTCAAACATCTTACACCTCTTGGTCCTGTACATAAGTGGTTAGATAATTTCAATAGTTATCTACGTTCAGCAATGTCATATACTGATTGCAAGAATCTTGTAGACTTCACATCAGGATATGTAGACCTTGTAGTCAAATCAACAACAACAATTGGTTCAGTAAATGCTTAATCAAACAACAACAGTTCAACCTAGTTATTGGGAGTCCTTCTGTGATAACATAGATAGGACTCGAACTGTTTGTACTAATTCATCTGATAAGAAAACAAAATAACTATAAAGAGATATGATGACACTAAAAGACGCATTCGAAAATAATTTGATAAAACAGTTCGATAGAATTCTTATAGCTACAGAATCTCCTAATTTAGGTATTGAATATAAGTTTTTTGAAATAGAAGTTCATAGTATTATTCAAACTGGAGTAGGTAAACTTGTAAAATATAAAGTTCTATCTGGAGAAAACTATGGAAAGTTTATATGGAGAAATCCTGAAGAGTTTCGTTCAGATGAAATATTAGTGACCATATTAAATAAATCAGAAGACAAACTACTTTGCTCATGAAAGGGATTTACGGAAAATTTAACGATAATCAAGTATATAATATAGATTATTTAATGAATGAAGAACTAACTGATTCTGATTTAAGTAATCTATTAAATGGGTCATGTTTGAATTATTCATTAGTTGTTGCTGAATTTAAGTTTAATGGTGAAAAACGCAACTATAATAGAATACTAATGAAGTGTAAGAATAATGATAATTGGTTTGATGACAATACTTGGACAGAAAAGCAACAAAACGATTTTAGAAATATATTAGCTAAAGTTTATAAGAATATATATTACTATTCTGATCAGAAATGTTTAGATATGGCAGATATGTGGCTTCTTAACTTTGGCTTCAGATGTATACATGAATAATATATATGTAGGAATTGACCCGTCAGTTAACAGTACCGGTGTATGTATATCTGTATATGATGATAATGATAATCTTTTAGAAGAGAAATTCTATATTGTCAAACCAGATAAGCTCACTAAAAAAGAAAATGCCGCAGAATTAAAACATATAAGTAAGTTTGCTTATTTGTTATATGATAAAGAACCTACTAATACGGACAATAATTCCGATAATGAACGTAATAAAGCTATAAACTTTATGCAAATAGTTGAGAAGGTTCGATCAATTATTTTCCAGACAGATTACAAGTATTATCGCATAAATAATATTTATATTTGTCAGGAAGGTATTTCGTACGGTTCATCTACTCGTACTAAATCTATATTTGATCTTTCTGGACTTAATTTCATGTTCAGAGAGATGGTCATTAATTCTTCTAAAGGATTTAAACCAGTAACGCTTATTGTAGCTACACCTGGAGAGATAAAGAAGTTCGCAACAGGTAATGGTAATGCGAATAAAGAATTACTATTAGAATGTTTTAAAGCAACTTACCCTGATTTAGATATACCTAAAATGGATGATATCGCTGATGCATACTTTATGGCTAAATATGCAAAACACTATCGGAACAATCATTTGGATTAACCTGGATATAGTAGATTTTATCCCAGATTAATTTAAAATATACGGATGATAAATTATATATCTATAAAACAAAGTGTCCCAGAATTCAACTAAATGAATCTGGGACATTGTTTATTCTTGAGTTCTTTTTGGTTTAGTTGCTTTTTGTTTATAATAACAATTGTCGCAATCTGGGGTTTCGGTTTTAGGCGCTTCTTCTTCCTTAGGTGCTTCCTCAGTAGGAGTTTCTGGAAGTGCAGTTCCGACAGACAATTTAGATTTTCCCCAAGCACCGGCAATAGCAGGCAATCCAAGAAGTGACGCGCTTGTAATAAATATTGTCATCAATAGATTTTCTACAACATCTGTACTTCCATCTCTTATAACAAGATACGTTGTACATCCAAGAACAACTGCCATGGCGATACCTCCGATAACCCTTTTAGAAGATAGCTTACCAGTTGATCCTTCCGAGAAAATCTCTCGCATAACTTGTTTAAATTTAGCCATTAGTTAATTTAATATATATATCGTTTTTAGTGTCAAGATAATTTCTGTTATCTAAATCGAAATGAAATTTATAATTTGTGTTTTCTTTCCAATCAGTAACCCCTCTCATGAAGAACACTTTAGGCGGATTAACAAATTCTTTAGATACTACTTCGTATAATTCGTAAGGACATCTATATAATTTCATATCTCTGTCATATGATGAAATGGCTTCAAATGAATCATATATATCATCTGGTAAAATTACTGTATATAATTTAGCATATTGTGGTTCTTTCACCAGTTCAACCGCAAATAATAAATTTCCGTCTTTATATTCAAAATATGAATAATCAATATATAAATTACCAGCGTCTGTCAATTCGTTGATATGTGTTACTTCATAAGAATCATATATGCGGTCTGCTAACTCTTTAGGAGTAAGTAAATTGACTTTACCTATTTTTAGTTTTTCTACTATATGTTGTTTGAATGGTTTCATTATCTATAAAGTGTATTTTTTATTTCTCTATATGTATCTTCAAATTTTATATAGTCAGGATCATTTTTACTTAAAAGATTTTCTCTATCATTTAACCACATTGAAACACTTGTAAGATATATATTATCTTCTGAATCAAAATCTGGAATTGTATAAAATAAAATATTGTATAATTCTTCCGGACAAATCATTCCATACTCATCTGCTTCTTCTAAATCGAATTCATTACAGAAATAGTCATACGTATCATCAGGTACAATTAATGTATAAGTAACTCCGCCCTCTTCAAATTCTTCAACATATCCTATAATTTTCCTAGCTTTATCTTCTACAGCATAATATGTGACTTCGCCTTTTCCGTAATATGATGGAATATTCAAGTGTATATATGAAAAATTAACAATTGCTATATCATTTTTAAACGTATCTAACTTTATTTCTGCGGAAATATGTTTAGACACTCTAAGTTTTTCCAGTATGTATTTACCAAAATCTTTCATAATTAGAATTTCTGTCCTCCTCTAAGAGATTGATTTTTCATTTGTTCTTTAATCATTGACTTAACATCATCATCTGTCATGTCGGGATCATCTTTACAAACTTCAAATAATCTAGCGCATGTATTGAATGTTCTGATAGATATTTCCATTGCTTCACCTGATTCTGCAAGTTCTTTAAGATAATCTACAGCTTTATGTTTTGATTCATCACTTATAAGACCATTACCTAATTTATCTAACATACCTTCAATAAGTTGTAAAAGCTGCATATTATCAAAGTCAAGTTCTTGTACAAATGATCTACCTCTTAATGCCGTATCTAATTGACCAACAGAATAGTTAGTAATTACAATAACACCACCATTATAATATAAAGTTTTTGGAATTTCATTTCCAAAATCATCGTATAGATTTCCAGTAATTCTATAAGATACTTTTCTACCGTCAGGGCTTGCTGTACTATCAAGGGCGGCCTTAAGCATATTTATGCATTCTTCAGGAGCTTTAGGACCAATAAGTGCATCTGCATCATCAATAACAAGAATTTCTCCCTTTTCTTTATAGTCGTATAATGCTAGATATAATTGACGTGGTGTACACTTACCTTTAATGATTTCCATATTATGACCATCTCTATAACCTGCATCATTAAGTTGCTGTAAAATTCTAAATGTTTTACCAATACCGGGAGCGCCACAAATAATTACACCTGGTTGAAGTCCTTTAGTTACGGTCTTTACATATACTGCCATCTCTTTAAATGCCTGTTCAGGATTTTTACCAGATTTAGAAAGTTCTGCTTGAACTTGTGTTTCTTCAGGAGTGCTATCAACCTTTACTTTTAAGTTTTTGGAAATGTGCATTTGGACTTCAGCAATTGTTGTAGCTCCTCCCCTAATAGCATTAATTATTTCTCTATATTCTGCATGTAGCCTATCATATATGTCTTTATCCGCTTTACTTCTGGTTGTTTTATATTTATTCCAAGCGTCATCCCTTTCTCTCTTCTTTTTCCATCTATAATTCATTACATCTGTCGCTTCTTGTATATAACCTTGATTTAAGAAGAACATAGTTTCTATATCTGATTCATTAAGATTTGTACAAACACGATAATTAGCGGCACCGAAATTCCATATATATGATTCATTCTTCTGACCATGATTAAATATTTTAGAACCTAATTGTTTTGCTTGTTCTTCAGAAATATCATAATCATTGTTATTAATAACATGGCAAATTATAGGAATGAAATATGCTACTGATGTTCCAAGTGTATCAATAGTTAAAATTGATTTGAATTCATTTTGTTTAAACAATAAGGCAGTCGTACCAATTTTGTCGAAGAATGAAATAGAATATACTTCAGATGATTCTCCATTTATCAAATAATTTAATGTAAAAGATACCGTTGATTTATCTTGATGATTAAAACAAATAAAACATCTTGATTTCATCTTTTTACCACTAACAGTCATATCAATCCATCCAAAATTAAAGACAGCATGGTCAACCATTTTCTTAGTGAATAATCCTAACATCAAGTCGTGTGCTTTATCTACATCAGAAGTTTTAAATGCTTCATTTAAAATAACTGAAGATCTTTCCAAATTGTTTTTATGTTGTACAAAATCTAAAAAGTTCATAAATTACATATATATAAAATTAATTGCATTATCTAGCACATATGAATTGTTATTAGATTCATCGTAGCTATATGAATATGTTACGTTATTTGAAATCCACGGTAAGCCAAATTTATCTTCAACATTAATATTACCGAATTCGTCTAACCCCAAATTCATAGATTTCGTATAAATTTGTTTTTTATATTCATACTTCCATGTGCCATTTGTATTAATACGTTCATAAGTGTAATAATACCCATTTTTATTAGCTCTTTCATTAATGTCACTTATAAACGTAAGGTCAATAGACTCGATATAATTTACATTATCTAAAATATGTTTTATTAATTCAGACTTAGAAATAAAACTTGTATTCGGTTTTAAATTCATGAAATAGTCCGCAATTAATTTAGAAATCGTTGCATTTAATATTAATTTATTATAAGTTGCATTGATTTTAAGATAAATAATAATTCCATATTTATAGATAATCGGATCAATAAAGTTAAAACTAATACCTGCAAAAGTTTTATTTGAATTGTTCAATGTTGTTTTTATAATAGACTTTTGGTAATCGGATAACAGAATTTTGTTATTATCATACGCACTATAATAATCCTCATAATTATTAATATTGTTGGCAAAATTAGATGTACATACAGCATTAACAACTAAAGAATTATTATCGCACCATATTCTAGAATTTCCAACAAATGAAAAACGTTTTAGGAATAATGTATAATTTTGTTCAGATGCTAAAACTAAACTTCTAGAATTATACCCAATCATACTCTTTATATTGCTTATTGTATCAGAATCCTGTCCACCAGTAACTGATGTCAATAGTTTTAATGATAAGAAATTTATATTTGATATTGGCTGTCCAGAATTATCGTATAATGGATCTTTAAACTTCAAATCATATGTATCATTTACGTTAATATTACCTAATACTCCTGAGTGTACAACGTAACTAATTGTTATTGATTGTCCTTCTTTTAATTGACGCCCGTGTATATTATCACCAAATATAATATCTAATTCATTATTAAACCCGGTTGTAATTATGTATGACTTATCATTTTCATACATATCATATAATCCCGATACTGGTGTGTATAATTCGCCATCAACCTTTACTTCTATATATTCTTTGTCATATAACCCAACAGTATTAATATGTAGGGTTTCTAACGGTTCACCTACAGCAACATATCCAGCAGTCTTATGCGTACCTTGTATAATTTTAAATTGATTGATGTTTAATGGTTTACTTAAATCAATTATATAGTAATCAGTAGGGAGATAAACTAAATATTGCTGACCAGTCGTATCATTAATTATACTTGTATAGTTTTTTATATATACGGTATTTGTTTTATTACCTAAACCACTATTTAATGACACCATACAATTAACTAATCCTGTTGCTGATGCTCCATAAAAGGCGTCATACCCTGATAATTTCGCTAATGAATATAATGATGATTTTCTAAATGCTGTATCTACATTTTGTTCCGATAATGCGTCTTCTATATAGAACATCGCATTCTGCATAATTGATTTTATGCCGTCAAAAATAATTGAAAATATTTGGGAATGCGAATATTGTTGTCCGACAGCCCCAAGTGTTTTTGTAAGATATGTTTTAACTGTTGAATCGTATTGTTCAAAAGTAGTTTCGTTTAATTTAAATAATCCCATTCTTTAACTACTAATTAAATATAATTAAAAATAAAATATATAGCTGTATTATCGTATAATATATTGTTTAGAAACTTGTTTTTCTGAAGCGTTATCGTGTAATGATATACTAACAATATATATTAATTCAGCCTCGTCATACTTGGATGTTATATTTAAATCATATGAAAACTGTTTAACGTAAAATGTATTTGCTTGTATTTTTTCTCTAATGTAGCGTTCAAGCATAATGTCATTAGGGGTTAATTGCCACAAAAATTGTAAGAAATTAACTCCATATGATGTATTACCGATTAATTCAGTTGGTGTAGTATTAAATAAAATATCTAATTCTTGAAATGCCTCTTGCAATTTATCAGTAACAATTATATCGGTACCTAAACTAAAATCTATCATATGTTATATTGTATATTAATATAATGTCCATTGTCCACTAGATATATATTCATCATCTTGATTACAAATATGATATGTACCTGATGTTGAATTCAATGTATTCGCTTGTATTTTAAATATAATGAACGAATCATTTCTAGCAGTTTCGATGAACTTCTTTCCATCCAAATTTAAATTAAATGCCTCTACTTTACTTAAATAATTCATAAGGTTTATACCAATATTTTGAGTAACACCTTGACGAATTTGAATATTTTGTAAATCTTGAACTTTATAAAATACAGGTTTATATATAATTTTTGGCATATTAGCCTGCAATCCTACAGTTTGTTCAGTATTATTTTTCTTTATAATACACTTAACATTTTCGATAAATTTATCTTGCATATCCTGTAAATCAATCATATATATTTTTTTATCTGTATACCTAACTAAATATTTATAATATTCTTTAGTTATTACAGTAAAATTACTTTCTGTTATTATTCCTAAATATCTGTCTATAAATATAATTCGTGATATTAATACTTCTGGTAACTGTTCCCATTTAGTAAATACTGGTATATCAAATTCTCTATTGTCAACATCATCAAATAGTGTTACACCTTCTACAAAATTGCTTCTATATATTATGTTTTTAAAATGCGTGTCAGACGCTAATTCTAAAATATATGCACACTGATATTGCTTAGTTAATTGATTACCATCAATATCGTAATCATAATGTTCATCATCCTGTTCGTATTCTATATCCAGATAATCTGAAAATGAAACATTCTTATAATATTGATACGCATCTTTAACAGAATTAAACTTATCTTTTGCTTTATATTCAAAATCCGCTTTTAATACTAATTTTCCAATATTGTTAAATCCTAATTTTGAACTTATTGTAATATCGTCATAATATAAAAAGGAGTCGGTATTTGGATTTAACGTGTCGTCTAGCAAAAAGGTTTCATTATCAATCGTATCAAACGGAAATAACGAAATATTTATTGGATAGTTGTAACTTAAATTATTTATATCTTCATATATGTATTGTCTAAAAACATTTCCATCTACAGTTATGTTTTTATAATCTAATAACCATAAATATGTTGGCATTACATCTTTAGCATTATAAATAGGTATTATGTTTTCTGTATAGTATGTGTTTTTAGAAACCAAATCTTTAATATTCGGTATACACAATTCAATATATTCTGAATATATATTATTGTTTATTGTAAATTCTGTTTGTGAACAAGGTTGATTATCAGTATAACTTTTACAAAATAAATGAATTTTAATATCATTTATAATTGTATATACATGTACAATTGTATTAATCTTCTTAGTTTTTGATAATGGATGATACACTTTTATAATGTCACAATCAAAAATCTTTTCAGATAAATCATTATTATAAAAACTGTAATATTCTTGATTATTATTTATAAATTTGTTAATATTAGATGAATAATGTTCTAGTTCGTTTATTACTGGAAAAACTGATCCTATCTCTATGTTATCAGTAATTATATCCTTTTCAACCAAAAATATTTCTGGAGATTTAATACGTCCATTATCTAGTACAACAGGTCTTAACATTACAAATTTTCGTTTGTACTGTCTATCTACTTCGTTTTTATTAAAATAATCGCAAATAAACGTATGCGATCCAATATTTATTGTTGTTCTAATCATTATTAATAACCTTATACTAATATATATAAAAATAAAAAAAGAGGTATAAAATACCTCTTTAATAATACGTATATCTATGATTTAGAAAACTACTGTAAGCATTGTCTCATCAAAACTTTCATTTAAGAAAGATTTTGCCGCAACTAATTTGAATGCATCAAAGTTATCTTCGCAAAACAATTTAATAGAATTATCATCTGCATTAAACTCACTTGATACTCCATAATTTTCCTTAATATACGCTTGAGCATTCATTAAATTAGAATCGAAATCAACAAATGCCCTTACAAAGTTTTTCTCATTTTCGGTCATTTTAAAAGTTAAACATTATTTATTTATCATTCTTACTAAGTAATGATATAATACTGTCGCAAATAGCTTTCTTTAATTCTACAGATGTACAATATTGCATATAAATATATTCAGCAATATCTTCTACATCTACATCAAAATAAGTTTTAAGCATCTTTAATTCAGATTTAGGAATATTCTTCCATTTTATTGTTGCAACAACTTCAGGAATGTTTGTCAATTTCTCAAACATTGTTTTCAACATTTCATGCTTCTTACTTAAAACTTCAGGTTCAATAGCATTATTAATATGATTCATCGGGGCTCCCATTATGTCTGAATACGTTGGTGCCTTTGGTTGTTCTACAGGCATTCCACCAAACATTGAATCATAATCTACAATTTCTTGTTGTCCGGTAGCATTTCCATTTTCATCATATATGTTACTATCACACTGTATATAATCTCTTGAAAATTCTTCACCATCAATCATTTCTCCTGTACTTGTCATAACCTGCATACCACCTTCGTCCATAAACATATCTCTAACAAATACAGTTTTACCAGTTCTTTTGTTATACCAGTTACCTGTTATCATAGGACCTTCTGGCATTCCGTTAAAATCGTACATATCTATTTTATACTAATTTAATTATATATAATATAGATATATGCATATATTTTTTTAAGAATTTTCTTTAATAATTTCTTTTTTTCTAGTATCATCAGCCTCTAAATATTCAGATACTATTTCTTTAACCTTATCAATATTCTCATTAAAATATATATAAGGAATATTTTCTAATGATTGATTAAAATATTTTGACACATTTATATATTCAAAATCAACTGTATCTTTATTTTGATCTATCCAAATAACTAAACAATTACATAATCTACTATCTGAAATATTTGCGAACTCTTGCATAGTCATACAAAATATATCCTTATTATAAAATTCATCCATAGTAATACCTTGATGAATATTATTTTGAGTGTCTGAAAAACAGCTTAAAAGCGCATTATTTCTATATGCTAATATAATTTCATCAACAGAATATGTTATTCTATAATTTGATATATCGTCGGTTGATGTAAACGAATATGCAATATCTAAATCATACTTATTAGATAAATATTCGGCTAATGTATATTTATCTAAATTGTTTGGATCTGTAGTTATAATAAATAATTTCTGATTCATATTCGTTTATGTTATTGAATATATTTAGACCCAGTTACAATTTCTTGGATATTAACTAATTCTAACCAATGTTTATGTTTTTCATATTCAGTTCCGTCTACTGTTTTTTTCATATACTTCTCATAATTAGAATCATTAATTCTACTTCTACTAACGTCTTCAAAATAACAAATAAATGTACTAAACGTATTTTTATTTACTCCTGAGTTATATGGAGTATCGCCTAATAACGTATCGAATCCAGATAGCATTTTTACGTTTTCAAATGGAGATGGTGTTCCTTGCCCTGTTGCATCTAATGTTTCTGGAATTTTAACTAAAATATAACCATCATTCTTAAACTCTCCATTATCAAGTCTAGAGTATTCCGGATCATCAATGACTACGCTACCATATGCATCCATTGTATTTAAATATTTAGCAGCATTAAATGCTGAATATGTCTTACAATAATATTTATTGTCATCAGATGAAGTTAAGCTATTAGGTGCTGTAGATGCCGGTGATGATTGCATATATTTAGTCTTCTTAGTAACTCTAACATCTGAAATCAAATTATCACCATCAGAGAATGTATACGGACGAATATATTCTATATGAGAGTTTGATACAGAAATCACCGCATAATACATAAATTCATTCTGCATTTTCTTTAAAACAATTTTATCAAATACAGCCTGTTTAGAGTGGAATACCGGTAAATCAAATCTAATTCTATCATATGTGTTAAATTCGTCAGCAGAATCAGTTAATGTTATATTTGAATTCATATTATGATTTACTTGCATTGACCCAATTGTCAAAACGTCGAAATCGTATTCTTTATCATTAGAACTTACTTTATCATGTCCAAAATATGCATTATATACGCGATTATCTGGCCCAACAGACATAATATTAATACGATTTAATTGTGTTTGATTCATTGTAAGCATTTCTCTGAAGTCAAACATCGGGTATTTGTTGTGCACATCTGAATTAGGTATAAAATCGTTATTTACTTTTGAAATACTAGTAACTTTATTATTCTGTAAACTAAAGAATTTATTAATAGCTGAATAATTGTTTGGAGTATCATTTATATTTAAAATTTCTCCGGTGCTATTATCTTTATACTGTATAATATCTATTGTAGTATTATCGTTATTTAATTGGGACGCCTTTAAAAACTTAGGTGCAAAATTAAGATTGTTCTTATATTGGTTATACGATACTGTCCCATTTATTGTTTGTGAATAATATAACGAAGTATCAGGTTTTAAAACTAAATGTATTAAATCATCTGCTGCATTTGTCTGTGTATTTGTCGGATCTTGATTTTTTAATACCGCATTTATTGGGTCAAACACTATCCACGAATATAAATATTCATCAGGTGTCATTAATGAATGTACATAATAATCAACAAAATCAGTAAAACTAAACATTGACCCTAAATCTAATACCGGTAAATCACTACTTCCATTAGAATTTAAGCCAAATGCTGGATTTACAATAGGCCTCCAATCATATGTGTTATCATCTAGTTGTATAATATTCCAATAAACAGTAATATATGATACCTGTGTAGTATCATTTGATCCGTGTAGCATTTCATGTAACGTGTAATAATCACCAGATGCAACTTGGCGTTCGTCATCAGAAAGTTTTAAATCGACGAATGTCATCAATAATGTATTTTTCAGTATTGATTCAAATACAACGTTTTCTTCTATTATTCTGTTTATATTAGGTAATGTAATATTAAATTCAAAAAATCCTTCATTATTTGGATAAACGAATTCTGGTAATGCATAATTAAAACTTTTTTCAATACCTTCTGATTCTGTATATTGTAATAACAAATCTTTAAAAGATACACCAGTTGAAGTTTCATTATAAGTATGTAAAACTTCTATGCTAACACCATTATTTGTTGAATATGAAACTTGTTCTCCATTAGTAGTCTTTATATATGACATCATCAGAATATTAGGATTACCAGCATCTTTACCTGAAGTTCTAATATCTGTTTCTTCATCATTAATTACCCATACGTTCTCATGATGAACGTTTTCTTTAATATATGGCAAAACGTATAGTTTATTTACTAATATATCGTCAACAATTCTATCATTTTCAAGATATGTAACATAGAATTTATATGCTATAATTCTATCTAAAACATTAGATTTAGCTATTACTGTACGTAAATCATCTGTATTGATATCTGAACTTAAAAAGTTAACTAATATATCATAACTAACATATATACCATTAGTATTTGAATTGACTAAACAAGTAAATGCATAATCTTTATTAAAATATACTACGAACGGTATATTATCGGCGGTATCAAAACCACTATCATTGTATAATGATTTAACAAATTCTCGAATAATATATTTCTTTAATCCTTTATATGAATTATCTGAAAAATATACCGATTCATTATATAAGTTTTTAGCATATGACGGTAAAATATTAATATAATATTCAAATTTAGTTTTAAAATATTGAACATCTATATTACTGTCAGGAGTTACAGTTACACCACTAGTCAAGTATTCGATAATACTATCTACATCAGTTAAATCGTCAATATCTGAATAAATATTATCAAACGTTCTATTTGTAGAATTTGCAATTTTATATTTGCAATTACTTTGAATATTAATATTATTGTTATCTGACGTTGCTATAATATATGAAATAACACTTGCATCTACAGTTATTGAAACACTATTCAATATAGTGTTTGAATTTTCGGGGAATTCAATAGCTAAAATTTCAGTTACAGAACCCTGGGCATTTACACATAATCCTAAAACAAAATAAGAATTATTTGCATGATTTTTAAAAATTCTAACATCATTTAAATCATTCCATGTATTAGAAATATACTCAACTATAGGAATATTATGTATTTCAACAACATCAGTAATACTTAATGATGCAAATAAATTGGAATTATTAGCATTTAAGACATCATCATTATATATACAGGTCATGTCACCTGATGTAGAGTCATATGAAACAACTATATAATCAACGTCATCCATATTGACATTAGCATTTTTTATATCGGCTAATGTGAATGACTGATTTATAATTGAATCGCCTCTAGCACCAATTCGTTGACCTAAATTAGATAACGCCTGTTTATAATATGTATCTCCATATGTTGTTTGAACTCCACCTTGTATCGTATTTAGTGTTTGTAACGCCATGTTATAATAAGTTAAATTTATATGTTAGTTTATATAATTTTTGAGAATTATCAATAGACATACCTACAGATGTATTCTCGTATTTTTTATCGTATTTATTATATAAAAATAAAATTTCATCGTTATCAAGCTGTAACCCTAATCGTTTCAGATATTTTCTAAACACATTCAATGTTGCATTGTCTGATTCAGCATTTAGTAATTCGTCATATGTAAATCGAGATGCTGATGTAAGTTCTATTGATGTTTCTAGATTCAGTAACTTACTATTATTATAAAATTTATATTCTAGTGGTATGTACGTATCGGCGATATTGTTATAATCTTTTATATATGGATTGGTTGAAACTCCGTATATGTTATAACCGTAAAAACTATCAATAAAACGACTTTCATAATACATTGGTGAATCTCCAATACTTAAATATTCTCCACTATCTAAAAGTGTCGCATTACATTCCTTAAGTTTTAAGTTGTACATATCTTTAACGAAATTACATTCATAAATAAATGGTACAATCGAATTAGTATAACGCTGTAAAATCTGTTTTTTGGCAGACATTATTGTTTGTTTAGTATATATTAAATTTAACTCATCTGATCCATTTATAGGATTAACTTTAGCTGTAGTATATGTATTCGTAATATTAAATGTTTCAGGTCGCATGATTGTATTTAAATTCAGCATTACTCCAGTGATGTTATTATACATAAATGGACATAATTGTTTAAATACTTTCAAAATATAATCAGGATGTTGAGTTATATCTACATCATTTATTATAGATACGTAATTTATATTTGATATTGTATCTATATCAGAATATGAAACTATAGATTCATTCATATCTAACGTCGCTTTAATATTTAATGAATTAGATGAATTATCTATTATAGTATTTATAAGATAATAACCATACACCGTTCCATTATCCGTAAATACATTTAAGTTATTATCTCTATAAATATTATTTGTCGAATTCGAATATAATGAAACTGGATTTTTGATATATCTACGTTTATATACATTTGAAAACTTCAACGGAATTTGCTTATCCATATTTATTGTCTTATAAATAGGATCTCCCTTTATACGATATATTAATCCATTACTTGATACATTACTTTCCATATCTGTATTACTATAATTTCCTGTAGGCATATCAGGATCATATGAAACATAATAGAATTTATTAATTCCATTAAGTAATGGTCTTTCATTGGCGGCATCATAATTTATAAATGTCTCATCAGTAGATTCATACATAATATATTTATCAATATTAGCTACTGGTGCTCCTGTCATTGTTTCCCAAATTATATACTGATATTTTGGAGTATTTGTTGTTTCATCATACTCTATAAAATCATAATTTAAAATTTTGTTGCATAACGCATTATATTCATCTGGTGTTACTGAGATAAATAATGCATTATCCTTTAAAACATATCTATAATATGAATCAGATATCGATAAGTCTGATGATCTAAATGAACTATACGTATTTGCTGCCGGTAAATTACTTAAATTAATTAAATTAACGTTTCGTATATTATCTACAGCTATATTCAATTTAAATACAGTTGCATTTAATTCTTGTTTGTAAACCGAATTAAAACAAGGATATAACATAGTTGACGTATCTGTTAAGTTATTATCAGGGATAGATAAATCTTTTATAATAGCTTCACATTTAGCTGTATTAGAATATTTTTCGTCGTATTCCAAATCTAAAATAGGACGATATATATACATATCATTATATTCGTTAGGATTATTTACGTTTATATATTCCTTTATAGAATTATTTATCTTGATAAATGTATTTTTTTCAACTATATTGAAATATTCGTAAACAAATTCTCCATTAAATACAGCTACGTGGTCTTTTCCCGGCATAGATGTTTTAGTATCATGCATATAGATTTGTTTAAATACAACATCTCCGTTAGCATTTGTTATTTTATATAGCAAATAATTTAATATATGAGAATGTACATTATCATCAGGATGTTCAGTACATACTTTATTACGTTTAAACATACCTTTTGTATGATCATAAGATATGATACTCTTATATGGTAATTCAGTATAAAACGAAGATAATGTTTCTAATAATTCATTAACACTCTCCACCACATCCGGTTTAACAACACTAGTGTATTGTTCAGAAACAGGATCATAAATATAACTAGATTCTTTATATATTATTTCTCCATTTTCATTAAATCCATCTATATATACTGCTAATTGCTGATTAATTCTTGCAATACTATTTTCAGAATCTAATTTTTGTATTATATATGTTTTATTAAAGTCAATAGGTATATATTCGTATTTAACTTTAAAATACCCTGTATTACTATCTAAAACTAATCGTTTATGCTGTTCATAAAAACGTGTATCACTTGCAGTTCCAATTGTTTCTTTTATCTGTACCTGTTGTCCGTTCTCATCAGTTTCTGTTCCTAAAATATATTCAAAATCCGATTGAACCATATTTAATAGAATATCTAGATGCAATTCGTTATACACCTTTCCGAAGAATTCTACTTTATCTGATTCTTTAAGTTGAATTCCTTGGTCATCTGTAGATATGACAATTGTAGAAGCGCCACCAGTTATTCCGTTGGTGAAGTTCTTAATTTTAGCAAAGTTATATGGGTGCACATATAAAACATTATTATCCATATCATCTGCATAAACTGTATTGTTTGTCAATTCATTCCAATTAGAATTTATCTTATATACAACATTCGTCCCAACATTATAATTATTATAATATCTTGCCGGGTAATAGAAGAAACGGTCAGTTAATGCAGTATCATTTATTTTATCGTATAAATATGCTTTAATCAATTGCATAACTCTAGCTATTGCATGATAAAGCGTATTTGTCGACGTTTCAACAATTGAAATGTTTCCATACGGGAAAAACTTAGATTCACTAATACATAATGGCATCAAAAACTTATTTACCACGGTAAATGATTCATTATCTAAGAAGGTATCATCTATAAATTTACTTTTATAATATAATGTATGTCCATATGTATTATTTAAAAGTTCTTGGTATTTTATATCATCTATTACGATTGATTCACCAGATTTATATATTAATTTTTCTGGATTAAATGAATGATATTTGTCATAATTAATATAAATATCCTTTATTAAATGGTCGTATTGGTTGTCATTAATATCAGTATATTGTCTTATTACATCTTTTATAGATGATAAAATACTACCATCATTATTTGTAAATCCATCTCCCCTAAATATAGGTAATAATTCCCACATATCATATCCAAATTCAGTGAATAATACAGGGAAACATGCCTTGAATGATTCATCAGTGCGATTCATCTTCATCGCTTCAGATACACCATGTGCGACAGCCAATAATAAATTGACCGGATCACCATTAAAATATCTGTTATCTCTATGTACGATTGAAACATTAGGATTATTTTCAATTGTATATCCTTCTGGACCTTGCGAAAAATACGAATATGCAGAGAACATATTAATATCTGTCGCTCCAATAGGGAATGAACCATTAAATAAATCAACTTTCTTTTGTTTAATTGTTGGCGTCTTATTAACTCCCTCTAAATAACAATCTGAAATCAAATCAAGAACAGTACGACCCTTTTCATCAGAATAGAAAAGTCTTCGAGCAATTTTGCTTAAATTTGCTTTATCGGCTGCCGATAACATACTGCTATTGCCAGTATTTTCGACATATATTAATTTATTATTGCTATCATCAATTTTAAATAAAATATCATCAGGAACAAGATTGATTTTATTAATATATTTTGTTACAATCTCGTTACCTTCAACAGTATCATATGTATTAAAAATCAATATAAGCGCATTTATGAAGTTATAACCAAAATATGTTTCATCTATTTCTGTAGTAGTATTTTCAACTTTTATAGTACCAAACTCATCAACAGTTTCAATGGTTATATCTCGAACTCCACTTTTAGATGGTATATCTTTTAATGTTGATAATTTATATATACCAGCATATTCAGATGGTTTAATTAATGAATTACTTTTATAAATATCTAGTAATAAATCATTACTATTTATAAAGATAGGTTCATTACCTATAAATTCTGTATCAATATTATCTTTATCTACAGCTTCAAATATTTCATTAAACATTAAGTTATCTGTTTTGTTTGCTGTATAAATATCAAATAATGGTATATATTCATCTGTATCAGTTCCTATACTATCAAGAATTTGTTTATTGAAAATACAGTTATTTAAAATCTGCTCTGTATTATTCAGTTCTTTTGTAAGAATAGTCATCGACGTAAACGTAATCTTATCCTTTTTATCATCATTAATGATATTCATAGTATCAGGATGTACTATCATAGCGAATTTATCTATCTTATCTGCTTCATTAAATTGAGAAACTTTATCATAAATAAGATTAAAATTATATAAAACACCCTTATAATAACTATAACCATTATTGACATCTACCCATTCAATTTGATCTTTATCTCTCTTAATAGCATCAGTAATATCATCCATTCTATTTTCAGGATAATACAAATCAAACCAATTCAAACAATAATTATTCATTATTGCTTCATATTTCTTTGCAGAACGTGTATTAAAACTATTATATAATTCAACGTCTTTACCTAACGGGAATCTCAAATTATACTTATTATTCTCATCTATAATAGCATACCCTGCTTGATTCGTAAACGTTACAGGGAATTCTCTATACTTATATGTACTATCTTGATTATTTGAATATGCCCAAGACATATTAGTTATATATGGCCATTCATCTGAAGAATATTTTAATTTCCATTTAGAGAATGTAGTTGTCAGTTTATTTGCTAACTGATACTGCACTAAGTATTTATCTGATAATCCCGGGAATCCTACTTCCATAATATTATCAGTATAACCTGCTGATTTTTGCATAATACCATTTAACTGGTTCATATTATAAATATCATTAGAGAATTTAGTATAATTCCAGTCGAAATCATGCCATTTTAATTCATTCCCATTCATATCATAATACGCACCGGAAAAGGTAATATCAGCATATCTTAATTTAACTTTCTCACTATCAGTTAAAATATCTTGAACATTAAAATAAAAAGCTAATGGAATAACCTGTCTAATAGCCATATTGTTTCTTTCAAATCCTATCGATATGGTTCTATCAAACATCTGTATAGGCATATGAATATTGAATAAGTTCTTAACTGTAGCATCAGTAGTTCTAGTAAAACCACCATTAATACAATCTATACCGTAATAAGTTAAAGTTTTATCAGTATTATCCATATAGATAACATTATCATCTATATTAGATAAATACTTCTTCAAATACTTATATATATAGTTATAATCTGAACTACCATTAATACCTATATTAACTCTAATCTGTTTTTTAATAGTAAGCTTAGAACTTTTAATATTGACAGTTATTAAGAAATATGAAGGAATATCATCAACATTATCTATATATATAGGAGCAAAACATGCAAATTGACAACCTGACTTCTGATACGATATTCTCTTAACGCCATATTCAAAATCAGTATTTCTAGTATATACTACAGAAGTTCTATCAAGCATCTTAATGTCTTTCTTATCATACTCAAAACAAGGACTATAGAATGTATCTGAATATGCACTATAGAATCGTTTCAAGTCATATTCATAACTTGAATTCAATAAACTGACCTTAACTGATTTCTGGAATAACTGAGAACTTAGTGGATATAAATGAGCTCCTCGTATATTGGTTTCAAATAAATCTTTTGAAATCTTATTATAATCTAATAATGTACAAGCTAACTTAACATTACCTGACATTGTTGGAATACTTCTTAATAACGGTTTAATCATTTGCCTATATTATATATATACTATAAGTAAAAATAAATTTTATAGTATTTCTTTTATATATGTTTTGAAATTTTTAAAAACATTTCTATATTATTAATATAATGATTCTGGTTATGTAATTTAATTACAATCGAAGTATCTTTGATACTACGTATATATTCAATTAAACCGGATATCTAATATGGAATTGCTGCATGGTGTAACGGTAACACTACAGATTTTGGTTCTGTCATTCCTGGTTCGAATCCAGGTGCAGTAACAAGAGTTCATTGAAAGTTAGTAAGAATAGACTACTATTAGGTAAAGGTAAATCTAAGAAAGATTCTAGATAGAGCTTAGATGATGAGACTATGTTAGGGGGGCAGGGTTGCTTTACTGAACGTATGGGTTTTGAGGTGAAGAGCGGCCAATTCCGTGAGGAGCCTTATGAGAGTTTGCAACCTTAGGTAAAGAAACGTGCAAGCGCCTGAACGCAGTCATCCATAGTTTGGTTAAGTTCCAC
>JAEIGA010001258.1_pt1 | contig 39280 bp, 49 predicted proteins | sample 9270691 | NCBI WGS metagenome assembly JAEIGA01 (sample SAMN17057246, study PRJNA624740) | gut metagenome | biome: biome; isolation source: fecal sample | host: Bos grunniens | place: China: Xizang | collected 2019
AAAAAAATCAAAATTCTTTTGAATTTTTTTTACTATCCAAACTGCCTCTGGCCAACTACTCATATCTATTTACTCTCCTTTACTCCTATATTACGGATCTATTTGTTCATTAATTTTTGTATATCCAGTTTCTTCATTTTCTAAAATAGTAATAATCTTACGATGTAAAATTTGATTATCTTCCATATCACCTTTATATAAAATAATTTCAATTACTTCTATTTGAGTTAATATTAAAAAGTTTGAATCTGGATTTGAAGGGTCTTCAAGAAGAAAGGAATTATCCCCATTTAAATTGTTAGCAAGAATATAATCATTAATTGTTTCAGATGTTATAGTAGTTACTAATGAATAATTAACTTTATTATTTTGAATCATTGCACTTAAAGAATCATTTAATTTTTCTGAAAAATACCATTCTTTAATTGTGATAACTTCATCTGTCTACTCTACAGTAGCATAATGATCATTTCCTAGTTTTAATTCTTCCTCCAAATCTAAACTAGATAACATATCAATTAAATATCCACTTGAACCAATAGGGATACCTGTGGTATATCCGGAAGAAGTCTTTTGTCGAATTTCTTTTATTCTTCCTAAATTTTTATCACTCATTAACTTTAATTCTCCTTTTCCTCTTAATATATAATATTTACAATGGTACTGAATGGGGCACCATTTGGAAAAGATATTTCTACATTAGCTATCTATTCGGTTACTTCATAAATAAAAGTTCTCCCCATCCATATATCTTTATTATTTATTAAAAAATGAAAACTGGAATTTGCATTTCCACTCCCAAGTTTCATATAATCTTTTTCTCCAATAGAAATACCAATATGGCATTCTCCAGGAACATTAATAGTATGTCCTACTGGAAAAGGACCTGTTTTCTGTATAATTATACCACTATCTGCCATATTTAACCCTTCCTTTTATTAATCATGTCCACCTGATACAACAAACCAAATACCATTATTTTGTAATTTATCATCATCTTCTACAGGTCTATGATTAATATCCTATTCACTTATTAATATACTAAAAGCTGGATTTGATGCCATTGCCTAATCAATAGACATAATCTCATACCAACAAGAAGGAGTACCATCAGGTAATTCATGGCTAGGATTCTAAGGATCATCAACATAGTCATAAGCAAAAATAGCTTTTCTATCTGAATCATTTTGAGTATAATTAATTGTTACTAACCAACCCTGTCTATTTCTAGTAAGTTCATCATTACCTAAACCATTTTTATAAGTAGTTTTTAAATCCTCTAAAGTATAATCTCCTTGGACATGGAATTGAGAACCAATAGGACCAAAATTATACCATCTAAGATTAGTATATGTTTTAGGCTAGCCATTTACATTATGACTAGGATTTGGATCTGTCCAATCTGAAATATATACTTTATCCTAAGGAATGTTGGCTCGAACTGCCGGATCAGAATAAAGAACTAAAAGAGAGTCTCCATAGCGTTTAAAAGCAAGTGGGAAATTTAAATTTTCAGAAAGATAATTTGTTTCACCACCTTCAAAAGTATAAGAAAATCTTTGAGCCTCTAATATATTATTTTCATTTCTAAAATCAATAGACTAAAGCTTAGGAACAGAAAAAGATAAAACCTAAGTCTACCCATTCTAAACACAGGTAATATTAAGTATACTATCTTGATAAGTAATATCTGTTATTCTTAATAATCCCCATCTTTTTTCTTCTTCTTCTCCATTATATGTAACAACTATCTATCCTCTCTCTGAATCATAATATACCTCACCTAATGTTCTACTTGTCATTAAATAAAAAGGCTAATTAGAATCAGAATAATAAGCAAACATATTGCCATTCTAATCCATCATAATATAATCAAGATTACGCATTAGATTAATAGTATTAGGCTCTCCTGCTTTATAATAAACTATAGCAGAATTCGCGGGCGCCTGTCTAGGGAGGATTATGACACGCCATTTTGAAGGATAACCTGAAACCACTTCAGGTGCTTCAATCTACTGTCCAATAGTAAATGGACCAGTTGGCGGATTATTTAAATCAACATCCCCTTCTTTTATACAAACGAGGCAGATAAGATTATTATTCTAATCTTGCTAACCTGTATTATAAATACTTCCAACCTAAGCACTAGTAATTGAACTTGATCCTGATGATGTAGACCAGTTAAAGAATATTCTTTGTTTATAATTAGTATTGATACGATCAATTACACGATACGGCCAACGACCAAAGTGTGCCGTTACAGCCCCGGCCGCGCTTTCTTCATAATCTTTAATACTATAAGTAATATACTAATCAGTATTTACAATAGTTTTTCCTTCTCCATCCGAAATAATATTATTTTTTTCATAATATGTACTTATATCATCTATAACTGGATTAGTAACTATTATATAATTATTTCCACTTTTAGTATAATAAGTTTTGCCATTCTAAATACTATTATCTTTTGTTAAAGAATATTCAATATCTTTACCAGTTTCTTTTACCATCTAATAAACATCTTGTCCATGTTTACCAGCAGGAATTTTAAAATCCCATTTATAATAAAATGGATGTGCTGTAGAAGCAGGATTTTCATAAGCTGTTGCTGCCGCCATATAAGGATCAGTATCAACCAATTCAGTTTCTAATACTGTCTATGGAATATCAAAAGCTATATATCCACCTACTATATCACCATGATTATCTCTAATATTTACATATCCTGCTTGAATGACATCATTAAAACTAATAACTCCATTATTATCCTATTTACCAGGCTTTCTATCTAAAATAATAGAATTTCCATCATTTAAAAATGCAGTACTACCTAATTGAGTTTCAAAGTCACTCCATTGCTATATTTCAATTTTTGGACTTCCGCCTTCTGGTCCTACTATTTGACCAACATAAATGGCACCTGCACCAGGATCCTATACCCATTTTTTCCAAGCCTAAGAAAAAGACTATTTATCAAAATATCCAGTACTTTCATCTATAAAACTAGACTAATCAGGTTTAGTAAAACTAGGATCAGCATTATAATCAAAACCTCTACGATATAAAAGTCCATTTTCTATATTAGATCTTCCACTGGATAAAACAGTATCTATAATTACATATTCACCATAATTTACTTCGGTATAAGCTCCTCCTCCATGGAAAGCCTATACCATAGCATCTACGGTATCATATCTTTTTACTAAATTATAAGTTCTACCTTGTTTACCACCATAAAAAGAACTCATTTTAACTCCTCCTTATTACTCTTGATAAGCATAATCTAATAAAAAAGCATCTATATTACTATTATTACTTCCATTAGGATTTGCTATCATAAAACTATTAATTATAGTACCATTATTAATTTCATAAATTCCACTTCTTCCAACTCTTATTGGTTCTTTATTTACAACAATTAAACTTCCTGGTCTACATTGATAGCCAAATTTTATCCAACCAGAAGACTATTCTACTAAATTATTTAAAGTACAAATATCACCATTTTGTCCAGAATAAATAATTCTATCTCCTTGAGTAGAAACTGTTACTTGCTTATTTCCATTACCTGTATAACACATTTTTGTAATATCTGTTTCACTTTCTATTAACCAATTTCTTGGCTAACTTGTAGCATATATAGCATCGTAACTAACTCTACTAATTCTAAAACCTAATCTATTAAAATTTTTAGAAGGAGAAAAAACGAAAGAATAAGAGCTATAAGATTCTGGCTAATTGTATAAAGCCTGTGGAACTGTACAAGTTCCAATGATTTCCGGAGGATCTTGTTCTTCATCATCTGTGTCATTTTTTAATATAATTTGTAAATTTAAAATATCTGCACTATCAGCATAAGCAGCAACTTGATCTGAAGTCTTACTGCCCGAATAAAAATATTGAGGAATTTTATGAATTTTAAAACGTAAATAATAAACTTCATTGACAGAAAAATTTCCTGCTAAAGCAAAATCAGTAAAAGAAGTGCTTCCACCGAAAGTATTTGGACTAGTTATTGTACTAGGAGAAACCTCAATATCATTCATATATATTGTATTTCCATTTTTTCTTAATTGAGATACTATATATGTCATTTATTTCTACTCCTTTAACTCTTAATTAAATTTTTTGTAGTGCTTTATAAGCATTAATATTCATAGTAGAAGAAATATCAAGAGGTAAAGAAATAGATTGAATTATATAATCTCCATACACTCCAGAAGGAGAATCTTCTACTGTAATTCTTGTATTAGGCTATAAATAATAAATAGGTAAAGTTGTAATTGAAATAGTATTATTAACATGAGTATATTGATACAATAAATCTTTTATCTTTTCAAAACAAGAATTTAAAACTCCTCCTGTAGAAAATAAAGAATATAATTCGCTAGGAATCTGAGTCCAATTTTGTCCTGTTAAAATTAATTTATTTATTAAAGCAATATATTCAGATTCAGTATATTTACTTGTGTCTATATATACTATATCAGGAATCTATGGTTCAAAAACACAGTTAATTCCTTCATTATTATCAGCAATTATTTTTGCTCTTCTCCCAATATTATTTACACTATATCCACCTAACTAAGAATTCTAATCTATAAAATCAAGAAAATATCCTATTTCATTAGGATACTTCTACATCTCTATTGTATATTTTTGAGTTTCTAAATTATAAATCTTAGGGAACTACTATTTTAACTCTGCATAATATTGAAAATAACTATTATTAATTTCAGTATTTTGCCCTGTACCTATATACTAATCTTCAAGCATTTGATAATAAATCTATTCTCGCCAATCTTGAGATTGTCTATCTGTAATAATCTTAAAAATTCGCCCTCTCGCTGACTATAATATAGCATTTGGAAAAAGTTCTGTTCCTATTGCAGGCTAACTAGTTTTATTATTATACCAAACTGCTCTAATAATTTGATTAGAATCATAATATAAAGCTATGTTATGATTATTTAAACTAGGTTTTTTATCAATAGCTAAATGAAAACGACAAGGAATTCTAGTATTACTATCAGTAGTAGGATAAGAACCCCATACAACAAAATCATTTTTTATATTATTATAATTTAAACTATTATTATAAGTTGTTGTATATTCATTATCTGTAAAATCATAAACAGATTTAGTTAATCTGTAATAATCTGCCTAATATACATCAGAAGGTAAATTTCCTATAGGAGAACTTTCTTCTTTTGTCCAATATGCTACATTTGTCATATTAAGATAGTTTTGTTTTTCTTGAAATCTAAAATTTCCAAAAACATCATAGAAATATTCATAATTTCCAATGATATTAATTAATTTATCTAAAACAGAAGTTACTGTTTCTCCTGCATTGCATGTCAATTCTCCAGGATAAACAAAATCTTCGTAAGTAAAACCAATATCTTCTCCTGGCTAATAAGAAAATATAGTAGACTAACTTAATCCTTTTTCATTACACCAATTTTTTGCTTCTGCCTAAGAAAGAAAAATCATAGAATTAGAAAAAGATTCTACAATATAAATAGTATCTGTTCCAGTCCATTTTACAACATGCTTAATTTGAAGCGGAACCTAAGAAATAATAATTTTACTTAACTGTTCATTTCCCCAATGGTTTACTAATTCTTTAATAATATTATATATTAAAACTGGATTTTTTTCAAGAGTGAAAGTATCAGCATCCACTAATTCATCTTGATTGCTAAATTCTACCGCTGAATGTATTTCTCCTCCTAAATCCCCATTTAATAAACACATTTTATCTTTTAATTGCATAGAAATAGTAACTCCATTTACTCCATGAGAAATAGATGGATTAAACATTACATATACTCCAAGAGGAAACCAGATTATATCTCCATAAAGTTCTTGATAATTAATATTAATAAAATTTATATTATTATATTCATCTTTTTCTTTATAAGCATATTTAGGAACTTTATTAACTATACCTAATTCTAATATACATTTTTTATTTATTGAAAATAAATGATCTATATTTGCAAGATTATTATCTTTTTCCTAAGCAAAAATAGATAACGTAGCAGTTCTTCTCATCGAAGAACTGCCATCTAAATTTACATTACCACTAATTGTTTTTCCTTGAATCTATTCTAAAGGTTCTTCTTTCCAATTTAAAACAGTTATTTTTATAAATTGCTATTTAATATGAAGAGAATCAAGCTATTGAAGAAATCTTCTATCTTGTAAAAAATTATAATTCATTAATAGTAATCCTCCTCTACTAAAGCATAATAAAAGATTAATGCATCCATAGGAAAATAAACATCAAATGATACATACTATTGCTATCCTTCTTCTTTAAATAACTATGCTACATTCCAACGAGACCTATGAAAATAATAATAAATATTATTTACTACACAAAAATCTCCCTCATGAGGAAAAACAATATCATCTAAACTATTAACTGTACCTCTAAAAGTTGACTAACTTATAAGAGTATTAAAACCAACTATTTTTAATTGATCAATAAAAATATCTCCAGTAGTATTAGTTAAGAAATCAAAATTAAACTAACCTGTATGATTAACAACGATTCTTTCAAAATCTGTCATCTTATTAGTTTTTATTTTTATTACGGCTCCAGGTTCAGTATCTATTAAAATAGACTTAACAGAATTTACTTTACGTTTAACTTGATCTAAACCTTTTTCATAATTATATTTATATTTATATTTTATTCTAGAAATAATTTCTGCTTCCTATGTAAAAACTCCCATAAGTTGCCCATTAACTTTATCAAAAATTTTATTTTTAGGCTAATTTAAGACAATTTGTTCTACTACGTTATCTAATCTATAATCAACTAACATGGCAATATCCTTAGCAGGAATAAGTTGAGAATTTTTCTTTAAAATTAATCCTTCTTCTTTAAGCTAATAAATATTATTTGGAGGAGAAACAATTATTTGTCTTCCATTTATAGTAAATAACCAACCTAAATATACATTAACATTATTATATGTTGATTCAATTTGATAAAGTTGATAATCAATAGGTTGAGTAAAATCAATAGGATCAGATGTTCCATCATTATCTATATCATCATATGGACGATAAATTCCATTTTCCTATATAATTAAATAAGGCTTAGATTCAATAGTAAGTCTAATCCAAGTAATATCAAAATCTGTAATAATTTTATTATTAAAAATTTGATTATATTTTATTGATTTTGCTATTGAGTTCGCGGCGGCTGTGTTCTAATCGGTACCTATTATATCCTAACCGCCTTTAAAAAGGTTGCCTTCAATATTATCATTAAAATCAAAACTGTTAATTTGTTTTAAAACAGTGCTTGTGGTATACATATTTGGATTAAATTGTCCTATATGTATTAATCCATAATTATTAAAAGTATTAATTGTAGGCTCATCTATCTAATATGCAGTGGCAGAAAAGGAATATATTAATCTTCCAAGCTAATTTTTTGGAGTTAATGAAACTTCCATTAATTTAATGAAAATATTTCCCTACTGCATTGATTTATATAATTTTGGTTTAGAGTTATATAAAAATTCTTCTACCTTTTCTCTAAATTTTTTTTCATATGTATAATCATATTTGGTAGTATAATTTTCAATTTCTCCTTTAAAATCTTTATAATTATTATAGCGATTTTCAAAAAGTTCTGAAGTATTTGTAAATAAAGAAGCTTCATCCATATATCCTGTAATAGTACCAGTAATAGGAAAAGAACGATAATACATATTTCCATTTCTGCGTATAAAAGGATATTTAGATCCTATTGTATCTGTTTTACTTTCTGAAATATTAGTTTTATAAGAAGAAATTTGAAAATCATATTTTAATTTTAATTGCTTTACATCAGATAAACTTTCATTTTCTCCTGACTAAACTAAAAATGCATGCTACCATTCAGCCATAATTCCAGTATCAAAGTCTTTTGATTTATCATAGATTGGAACACCATGATGTCCACGAATACTTACTTTTTGAACTAAGTATCTATATAATAATCCGCTCTAAGCAGTAAAATCATAATAAGTAAAATTAGGAGTAGTATATGATTCAAAATATTTTAAATCTTCCCATTTTAAAAAATTACTTTTAGAATCAGATCTTCTAATTACTAAATTACCAGAATAATATTCATCTGAATTAAAAACAAGTTTTATATATCCTTCTTCTTCATTAACAAAGGTAGATAAAGTTCCATTTAAAGGATCAGCTTGTTGACTTGGAAATACAAAACTGTATAATAAACTATTTTGATAACCGTTTTTAGTCTATATCTCAAATAATAATTTATATTTTACATTTTGAATAAGTTCATAAGGAAGAGAGCAGGATAAAACTACTGAACTATCATTTAAATTATAATTTCTTACACTATTTAATTGAATACCAGAATCTGCTAAAGTATAATTCTAAATATTTAAAAAATTTTCTTTAGTATAACTATTAGATAAAAGTCTCATTCTCCAATGTTTAAGAGTCTCTGAACTTTTTTCTTGTTTATATATCCCAGTGAATTCAGCAAGAGAATAATAAAAATTATTTTCATCTGTCTATCGAGGTGCTCTTCCTGTATAAAAATCATTTATATAAAAAAAAGGTATTTCAATTGGTTTTATAATGCAAACTGTAGACCATTCTGAAAAATAACTAATATTATTAGTATAAAAACTTATAGTATTAGAATTTGAAGGTAATAAACTACTAAAACGTAATTGCACCTTATATAAAGCATCTACTTGAAATCCTTCTGAAATTAAATCCTATTTATTTATTTCTATGTAATAACGATTTAAAGTTTTATCAATATCATCTTGTAAACCAAAACTTTTTTCAACGATTTCAGTATTAGATTTTAAAACATTAACATTACTACTTTGTCTTCGAACAGATACATGAACTGAATTGATGCTGTCTATTTTATTTGTGTTATATGCAGATAATGTATAATATATTCTAACTTTATTATCTGCTATATTAAAGGCTGGCATCGAAGATGCCACTATAGGTGGATACAAAGCCATCCTTTATTCCTCCTTTTAACTCTTACTTTTTACCTATTTTCAATCTACATCTTTCTAGGTAATGCTCTAACTTCCTACATTAATGTTGCAACAAAAGAATTTCCCCCTTCTTCTTTATAATGAGAATATCGTTTCTACATACAGTCTAAACTATAATCATCTATGCTTTTTAATTTATAACAAAAATAATGATGATCCTTAGTGATAGACTGTTTTATATCATCTCGGTCCGACTCAATTAGAAGGTTAATTAATTCTTTAATATCATTTAAATCTTTGTTTATTTTTTTTAACTACTAATCATGTTTTCGCATTTTCTACTATAACTAAGATGGTCTATCAAACTATTTTATTGCCTGTTTAGTACGTTTTCTTGCCCAGTCTATAAACTAAACTAAACTTTTTATAGCTAAAGCAAGTGCTATAATAAATACTACTATCTCACTAATAGTGTATTGTGTAAAAAGCTGTGTCATCATGAAATTTACCTTTCTCAATAAAGTTTATTTATTATATATCATAATAAATAAAAAAGGGACTAAGCAAATTAATTTGCTTAGTCCTAAGAAGTAGAAGATTTTTCTTCTTCAACTTGTTGCTATTGTTTTTTTATTGATTGTCGCTATAATTCTATTTGTTTTTGACCTTCTTGTTCATATAATTCTTTAAATTGATTTGTTAAATCTTTTAAAAGAAAATACATTGTTCCTATCGAAAGATTGCTTTCGTTTATTATACGAATAAGAAGTTTTTCTGTTATATATATTTTCCTTGATTCATTCATAATTAAGCTGTTCCTACAAAAAGACCATTTTTAAAATTCAATGTAATTCCTCCTATTGATACAGGACTACTCACTCCACCTTGACCATCACTAGCTACAAATCCTCCATTAGCACGAATTGCACCTGATGAAGTTATATTTTGTACACCTAATACATCAATAGCACCTATTTTAGAACTTATTACATCAGCCGTTAAAGTATTTACTGCAAGATCTTTAATATATTGTTTATTATCTTTATCTCCAACTTTAAATCCATCTCCTAATCCACAATTTCCAAGAGAAGCATTACTTGCTCCAAGTCTATAAGCTCCTGATCCAGAACCGCCAGAAAAACTTCCTCCAGTTCCAACTCCAAGATTACCTGTTAAAGTTCCACTTAATCGACCAAAAGAAGCATTTCCACTAGCATCAATACTCCAATTAGAGCCACTTATAGAACCTCCATTTGTAATAGACATATTTCCAGATTTTAAACTTCCATTTTCAATATTCCAGCCTCCAATTTTACCAGAATTAGCTGTTATTTTACCTGTAACATCAGCATTTGTAGCTTTCATATAATTAGTAGTAATATTAGTAAAAGAAGAACTTCCATCAGTATTAATAGACCATGAACCACCTTGTCCTTGCTAATTTCTTCCAGAGCCACCGTTCATAGAACCATTAGAATTTAATCTAATCCCTTCTGTTCCAGTTGTATTATTTTTTGCATATATACTAGCATTAGTAATATTCCAACCACCAATTTTACCAGCTTTAGAATAAAGCTTACCTTCGTTATCAACAGCAAAGTTTAAATTACTATCAGAGCCTCCATTCCCAGCCCAAAAACGAGCAGCAATAGAACTATCTGTAAAAGGATTACTAGCATCGAATGTTCTTATTCCTAATCCAACATTTCCATTTGTAAATTGTTCTTTTTCTACTTCCCAAGGCCCTATCTGAGCACTATTTGCCCAAACTTTTCCATCATTGGTAACAGCAAAAGAATCTTCAGACCAAATTCTTGGCTAAATAGCTTCGCTTTGATTATAAAAAGTATTAGCGGCAATAGTTTTTCCTTGACCTAATCCAACTTCACCATCAGAAAGTTTATCTTCATCTACATCCCATTTAGCAATTTTGCCATTAATAGCAGTTAAAAACCCATCTGGAGTAACAGTAAAAGTTCCATGAGAATAAATAGCATACTCTTGAGTCTCATCTGATTCAAAATATACATTACTATCTGAACTAGAAAGTCTTGTATCACCTATTTGCCAACCAGCAATTTCTCCACCGCCTTTAGCAACGAGATTTCCCTCTCTATTAACAGTGAAATGACCTGAACCAAAATAAATATGTGGATCAGTTAAATCAATCTCTAAACCGGCACCCTCGGTTGTTCCAGGACTATAATTATAATTACCAGAATAAATTTTAGCAGTTTCTGAACTAGGATCAATAATAATTTGAGAATCATTATTTTTACCAAAAACAGATTTACCAGTCTATGCATCTAAAAATAAAGTTCTTTCACCTTTATTATATCCCATTAAACCAGTATCTGTATTACCATTACTATTTTTTACATCTCCCATTAAAATACCGGTAAAACTATTATCATCCTATTTTTTACCAGCACCAACCTGAGGAGCAAGAATAGTATCTCCTTCAGCATTTAATTGAATACTATTTCCATCCCATCCATTAAGAGCAGAATGTCCATAGCGATTAAGAATCATATATATTGGAATATGAATAATACCAATATTCTAAACCTATACAACAACAGCAGAACTTAAATCACTACCGTCAAAATTATTTTTAGGTTTAAAATATTTTTTATTATTTTCTAAACCTCTATTTCTTAACTAATCCTACTCTATATTGCCTATTGAATACCATTCATAATTCTTAATACTGTTATCTTTTTCCCAATAATCACCATTAGCTTTTTCTACAATAATTTCAAAAGGTAAAGTATTGTCATAATCTGGTCTAGTACCATCTTCTAAATATACAGCATATTTAAAACCAGATTTAGGTCTAACTTTTAATCTATATCCAGTTTCTACAAATTCAGTACAAACAGGATATTCAGCAAAATATTTTAAGTTATTTTGCTATCTGCCTAATCCGTATTGAGCACGGATAATATTAACTGGTTTATCATTTTGTATATCCTATATTATCTTCCCTACTACTCTTAAACGAGGACTTGTCCATGTATTATTATTAGAAAGATAAGTAATAACATTTCTAGAATCTATACCAATATCATTTTTTGTAGCAGGAGGACAACTCCAATAGTCAGCTTCATCTGAAACTTTTATACTATTATTATACAACTAAAATTTTAAATTTTCAACTGTTGCTCCATCATCATCAAAAACAATAGAAGAGTCCTTATCAGAAATATAAATTCTATCTGTACTATTAGAAGCTACAATTTTTGCTACAAAATCAGTTCCATTAGTTCCTGGATCTCCATCTTTAGGAAAAGTAAAATCGGTATAAGCATCTAATATAATATCTTTAAATTTTATATTTAACCAAATATAATTTATATTATCTTTAGAATCATATCTATCTGCAATAGAGTAAGTAAAAGAAGGAAGATTATTATAAACAGTATATTTATCCGCGGGAAGGGGTAAATCGGCACGCGTAACAGTTAAATCTAACTATCCAGGCTATCCTTCTATACCATTATTACTAAAAAGTAAAGTTTGCACATTAGGAATAATCCATTTTACCCAACCATTATTTATAATCTGATTATAAGTGATTTCTTTACCTTCATTATCTAAAAGAGTAAAGGTTAATGGCAATATATCAATAGGCTTATCAATTTGAGAACTTGCTGGACTATTTCCTTTATTATCATATTGGAATACTTGTGTACCATTCTAGATATTTAAAGAATACATTCCCTATAATTGAGTTTTATTATAAAGAGTAATACTAGCTGTACCTTTATATTTACCATCTTGAGACACGGCACAAGTTATAATAGAATAGTTTGAAATAGATTTAATAGGGAAATTATAATATATATTTCCGTCAATTCTCTATTCATCCTTTATATTATTCCAATTCTAAATAGCTGTCTGGTAATCTCCATTTGGAATTGATACATACTATTGTCTACTCGCGGCGGCCAGGTTATTAGCTCTTTCAATCTAGCTATTATATGCCAACTAAGCTTGGTTGTATTCTATATTTAACTCTGGAGTCTAGGATTTTTGAACCGCGCTGCCGCGTTCTGGTTTAACACTCCAAATATATTCACAATTCTATAACCCACTCTAACAAGTTAAAGTTGGACTACCATTATCTAAATAATAAATAGTTTTATTAACATTATTCTATATTAAATCACTTGATTTAATAATAATATTATTATTTATATTATTATTAATAATCTAAACATCTCCGGTAATCCATTCTCTATTGTTATAGACTGCCACACAACGTATCTTATTTACTTTTGAAACAGCTAAAGCTGTATTATTAATAAGATCATCTTCAGAACTATTAAAATAAAAAATACCATTTGTTTTAGGAGTAAAAGAAGATTGAGAATAGTAATTTAAACACTCCCATCCATCTCCTGCATATGCAGAATATTTTCCTTTACTTCCTTTAAAAATCATTCCATTCTATCTAAACCAATAATATTTTATATTATCTGTAGTAATTTTACCATTAATCTTTAATTGTGCATTAAGTTTTATACTCTCAATTTCTGAATTTAATATATTTCCATTCTAAGAATAATCTATATGTAAAACATAACCATTTAATTCATCATCTGTTAAAGCTGTTGCTCCATTAATAGTAATATTAGAAATAATAATATCTTTTATATCTAATTTGCTTTCATCTTCCGGGAAATCATTACAATAAGCATATACTGAATCTACTCTTATAAAATTATCTACATCAATATCTTTTATTAAAACTTGAACAGGTGTCTATGTAGGTAAATTGTATGGATTTCCTATTACATCTTGAGTATTAACCTAAAAAGTCCTAATAACTTCATTTCCAGTTAAATTATCTTTAAATACAAGATTGAATCTTATTCCATAAATACCACCAGATTGACTACTAGCTAATTTTGTTCTAACATTCATTCCTAAGATTATACTATCACCAGATTTAATATAATTTGATATATCTTGTAATGAAATATATCCATTATTTACTAAATCAATAATCTAGTTAACATAAGATGATAATTCAATATCTTTTTGTACTATCGTGCCAGTTTTACCAATGATATTACATAAATCACTAGATAAAGGAATCTATTGATAATTAGTAGCAATATTATTAATTCCACCTATAATAGTTTTTGTTCTAGAAAAATCATTTCCTGGAATAAGTATGGAAACCTATTGATTTTTTTCATATGTTATTTTAGAACTAGTAGCGTAAGCCTAAAATATACTATCTTGATATTTAACTTGATATTTTCCTATTGTTGAATCAACAACATTATAAATTAAACCTTTTATTGTTTTATCAAAATTTGCCTGAGAGATTTTTTTATCAGCAATAATCTATATTGCTTCAACAATAGCATTTTCTCTCCATGTATCACTCATATAAATCTCCTTTTTCTCTCATTAAAGAGAGAAGTAAAATACTTCTCTCTTTAATCTCTATATTTTGAAGCTTTCATGCTAGCCATATTAACAAGATTTTCAAATGCCTGCTCAATTTCTGTATGTTGAGTAACATTCGGGAAGTTTGCTTCAATATGAACATTTTGATCTAATTGCTCAGTATTATTTATTCCAGCTAAGAATCCATTTGCTCCATTTGCTAAAGCAGAAAGTCCACTATCTGCAACATTGCCAAAAGCACTCGTAATTGCTCTTACAGTTTGAACTGCTCTAAGTATATTAAGAGTATCTTCTTGATTTAATACTAACTCTTTTTCATGTAAGAATGCTAATCTTCCTGAAGCATCTCCCCAACTACCTGTAGATCCACCGGTGTCAAAAGTAGCAATAGCCATTTGAGCTAAGAATTTTTCATATTCTGCCATAAGGGCATCTATTTGCTGCTTAACCGCCGCCGCGTCTACAGCAGGATTTCCAGTAAAATTATTACCAGCAGTAGTATCTAAATTCATTCCAGTTACACTAATATTATCAGCAGTAAGGTTAGATCCATTTAACTATTGTCCAGTATTATATGCACTTCTTAAATTAGCAACTAATGTTTCAACATTCATTACCTTGTTCATATACTAATCTAACCAACTCATTAATTCTTGAATTGCTGCAACTTGAGCTTCACAACTCTTTATCAATTCATCATTTGTTGTAATTAAATTTTGAGCATTTATAATATTATTATCTAAAGCAGTATCTGCAGCAGAGGTAACTTCTGATATAGTTTCTAAAGATGTTCCTGCATCATTTAAAAACTGTTTAATATTCTAATCATATTCAACTGTTGCTTTATTAATCTAGTCTAATGCATCATGAGTTGCATTTAAAAGGCCGCCCTAACCAACAATATTATTTGCAAGGTCTTGAATATTACTATTTACTTGTGGAATATTCTGTATCATAAGTTCCATTTGCTAATCAGCAGACATAAGAGCAGTATCAATACCCATTCCTCCAAAGAAAGAATTATTTAAATACTGTAAAGCATATCTATTATCTTCAGTAAGACCGCCCATTAAATCATTAGCATTTTCTTTTAATAAATCAATTCTAGATTGAATTCTTGCTCTTTCTTCTTCATCTTGAGTATTATTATATTCTTCAGTTAAATCTCTCATTTTATCTAAATAATCTTTATATGCATCATATAAATTATTAAGATTTTCTGTATAATGCTCTTTATCCATATTATATAAATTAGCTTGAGCATCAGCTAATGCAGATTGAAGTTCACTAAGTTTCTACTCATCAGCTACATATTGATAAGTATAATTACCTTGACTGTCTCTTCTAAGTCTCATCTTAGTTTTATTATATCTAGCTTCTTCAAGAGCCATCCTAGCCTTTTCAACTTCAAGAGCAGCTTTAGCACGATCTATATCATATTGAGTAAGATTATCTTTTTCTCTTAATATCTTTAACTGGTCATTCATTAACTTATTAATCTTTTGTTGATTAGAAGGTGAACCAGAAAGACCATCAATAGCCTACTTGTAAAGGTCAGTAACTTCTTGAATTCCCATTCTAGATTCAAAAGTATCAAGGAAATTATCATCAAAATCATTAATATAATCCCATTGCTAGTCTAAATAATCTAAACCGCGGCCGCCGCTTAATGCGTTATTGAGTTTGGCTATAATTCCGTCAATACGATTCTACCATTGATCGGATAAATTCTATATTATATCTTCAAGTTTAGAATTTAAATTATCAGTTACATCATCAAGATTCTTTTTCATTTCTTTCCAAGCTTCTGATCCAACTGTTTCATTATTCATTAAATTCTGCCAATAATCTTGCTGCATTTTTAAGCTTTGCAATTCCCGTTCATTATTAGCTTTTTGAAAGTCATAATATTTATTCATCGTGTCATATGCTTTATCGCCATAAAGTAAATCTACAAGTTTTACATTATGCTCAATAAGATCATTTACACGCTCATATTGATTTATCTGATCATCCATTTTCTATTTTGCATCATCTAAAGCATCAAGGTAATTATCTTTAATGTCATCTACAAGGTCTTGAATATTTTCTAAGTCTTCCATTTGTTGCTTCATATACTATTCAAGGTCTTCCTTTGCTTGTGCAAGGTTATCCCCGTAGATAGCAGACGTGCCGCCGCGTTCCATAATAGCAATTTCATCACGAATTTTTTCTATCTGTTTTGCAGTCTATTGAACTTGGTCAGAGTTAAAATATGATATTAATTCTTTTACATTTGCTTTTGCTGACCCTAAGAAATCATCATCACTAAGTTTCTTAATAAACTTATTTTCAAATTCTAACCAATCTCGTTCAAATTCACCCGTGTCTAAAGAAAGGTCTACTTTTATTTTTGACATAGCAATAAGATTTTCATACATTTTCTATATGATTTCTTGTTGCTGGTCTGCAATATCTTTTTGAAGATCTAAAGTATCCTAATATTCTTTAACATTACTCTTTATTGCATCATATTTTTCTTTTTCTACATCTAATGCTCTTTGAGCCTATTTCTTAATTTGATCCATTAAATCTTTTTGTCGATCAAGCTAAGTTTTATTTTTCTCTTGAGCCTATGCAGACATAGAATTATAATTAGCAACATAGTTATTATATGCTTTTTCGGCATCAGCTACTTTTCTATTATAATCAGCTATAGAATCGTTATAATTATCTCTAGCTTTATCTAAAGCTGCATTGTAATTAGCTATTGCTCCATCTGGATCGAACTGAATACTATTGCCTAAATCTCCAATGAGTTCATTACGAAGTCTTACGAGTTCTGAAGCAGCTATACCAGATTTCTAATCAAGAAGATCTTTTTGTTTTTCAAGTTCTTTATTTTGTTCTTGAAGGTTTTCGAGCCTATCTCGATTAACAAGCTTCTTCTATTTATTTTCAATGTCATCAAGTTTATCTTCTTGTTCTTTCAGAGCGAGATTCACGTCATGATATACATCAGAACGATCTGTGATAGAAGATTTTGCTTCTGATAATTGCTGAGTTTTTATAACAGTTGGTTTCTTAGTAGAACCTTTTCCTCCGCCACCTTTTCCTCCGCCTTTACCAGAAGATTTAGGTGCTTTAGATCCTCCTCCATGAGAAGCATTACTAAATTTAAAACCGCCACCAGATTTTTTATGTGCAGATTCAACCTATAAAGAAAATGCTTTATTTTGTTTTATACCGGTAACAGTCTAATAACGAGGTCTATAATAATAACCCGGTACCATCATATTACCAGTAACATGCTCAACTTGATTACCATTTAAAAAGGTATAATCATATGGTATATATCCATTATTTTCTACTGGATCTGATCCTATTATTTCTTGAGTTTCTGTAGTATCATTAGAATGCTCAGTAACTTTAGCATCAATGCCCATTGAAGATAAATAATCAGTAGCTTGATCAGCAGTCATTCCGGCTGCATTTACTAATTCAGTCAAAGACTGTAGAAAATTACCTGTATCAAGATTAGCACCAATCTAAATATCTTGAAAATTCATATCATCTAGGGCAGTTTGAACCTAATTTTTAGCATTCCAAAAATCAAGGTCATCCATAGTAATATGAACTTGAGATTCAATATCTTGTTGAGCAGCCTACAATAATTGATTGTAAGCAGCTTCAGAACCATTAGCAGCTTCTTGCAATAAATGTAAATTCTATATATTTTGAGTAAAATCTGGACTTAAACTTTCAAAAGGTAAATCTAATAAATCTGCATATACATTTTGAAGCTAATTTCCAACTTCAACCTGTTCTTGAAGAGAACCTGATGTTAAAGCTTTCTACCAATCTTTATAATGATCCGCTACCTCTTCTAAGGCATGATCATAACGCAACATAGCTTCAGCTAATTCTTCTGCTGCCTATCTATCCTACTAAAGATGCTAACTTACTCCATCTAACTATTTACCATACTAATTTAAATAATCAGTTAAATTTTGCCACTACTATTCATCTATATCTGGGTCTAAAGGAATATTATTAGCATTATTTAACTATTCATTATATATTCGTAATTGCTAAATATTACTTTGAATAACAGATTCTAAATTTTCCCAATCTCCTCGATGCTATTGAACAAGTTTTGAAATTTTCTCTGTCGTTACTGTAGAAACTTCTCGTTTCCTTTCTATATCATCAATAGTCTATGCAATAGCTTGATCTTCAACCCCAATAGCTTGTAAAAAATTTAATTGCTATGATAATAATCTTGTGTTTTTATTCTAATTATCATAAGCATCAGAAGAAAATGATTCAAAATCTCCTTCATTTGCAAAAGAATATTTAGACTAATTATTAAAGCCTGCTTGATTACTAATAGTATTTTTTAAACTCTATATTTGAGTTTTAAAACCTTCTAAACTTTGATTGTTAGCATATTCATAAAATTCTTTTGCACTACTTTCGAGTCTTAAAGACCCATCTGCCATATGCTTAAAATAGCCTTCTAAAGAAATGCCTGCTGCTTCTAGAACAGAAGCTTGCTAAGCATCTATAGTATCTCCTGTTTTTAAATTATCTATAATATCATGAATATCTTTATATGTTTTTTCTGGAGATAATATCTAAGTTGCCTATTTTTGAGTCTATATATATGCTTGAAGTTGCTATGTTGTTAAATTTGTTGCAATTCCAGCGTTTTGTAAAGCAATTTTTAACTATTCTGTTGAAATCGTTGAAAAATCTAATTGAGATGAAATATTTTCTAAACCAGAAAAATCTGTAATATTATCATAAAAATCTGTAAGATTTTTAAGACCTTCTCTTCCTCCTTTAGTAAAAGCCTATTGAAGATTTGAAACAATTTCTTTTTGTAAATTTAAAGTAGTATGAGAAACATCTAATTGGTTAAATCCTTCAATAACTGCTTTAGAACTATTATCTAAAACATGATTAAAATCTTCTAATGTAGCCTATTGCGTTTCAATGAAAGCATCTTGAAAAGCTTTTCCACCTTCATACCCAGCATCTTCAGCATAAGTATTAAAAATATCTACCATCTATTTACTATATGGATTTAAATTCTCTAGCTAAGATTGAGTTAAATCTCCAAATCCATTTCCAGCAATGAGATTTTTTAATACTTCTCCGCCATTTTCAATTTTATCTATTTTAGATAACATCTAAGCTGCTTTATTAGCAGAAGTACCTACATTTTGCAATGCCTAAGCTGCTGCAATTGTTTGCGCTATTTGCTATTTACTATAAGTAACATTCTATCCATCTATAACAAGATTAATATTTCCACCTTTAGTCACAGCATTGCTTGCAAAAATTGCATTTTGATTAGTTGCTGCATTATATCTATCAAGAATATCTTGAATTTGATTAGCCGATGTTAATCTATTTATATTACGACTTTCAATTTCAGCAATAATTCTTTCAGTCTAAGATTTAAGGTCATTTCCTGCAATAACATTTGCAACTTGTTTTCCTAACTAATCAAAACCCTGATAAATAGAATTATCTTGTAAATTTTCAGAAGCAGTTGTTTCATAAGCAAGCTTAGTTGCCTATGTATTACTTCGTAATTCAGCAGCAAGCTAATCCATATTATCTACTGTAGAAAGTATTGAAACAATCATTTCCTAAGAAATGCCAGTTTCTTCAGAAATAAGTTTAGCTTGTTCTTCTAAAGATGTGCTTACTGTGTTAGAATAAGCTTCTATAACTTTTACTACCTAATCTGTAGTAGCAGTAATATATCCTTCTCCATTATTAGTAACAACACCTGCAAATCTACTAGCCTATCTTGCAGAAGCTCTAAAACTAGCCTCTCTAGACTAGGCACCTGCTATATTACTTGCTAAACGAGCATTATTAGCAGCTTCGGAAGCATTTTTTAAAGCTTCTTGTTGACCATATTCAGAAAGTTTTAATTGTCCGTTAACATTTTTAACCTAATTAGCTAACTATGGATAATTTTTAATTAACTATAATACTGCATCATTAGATTCTCTAATTGCATCTCTCCACTATTGAGTGCCTTTAGTCATCTATGAAATTGCTTCTTGTGCAGAATTATAATCTTCTAATGAAGATTTTAAATCATCATATGTTGATTTTAAATCTTCATAAGTTTTTTTAGCCTAAGAAGCAGTTTTAGCTGCCTTCTAAGCTGCCTAAGATTCTTTATTCCATTCTTTATATAATGCATATCCTGCAGCGACGACTGCTCCTACCGCAGCTACATAAGGAAGTAAAGGAGCTAACGCTGCCCATGCTGAGGCAGCTACTTGTTTTAAGGCTATTGCATGTCCTTGTGCTGCAATAGTAGCCTAAACAGAAGCAATTGCTTCTTGTTTAGTCATACCAGCTTTCATTTGCTATGCTACCATAGCTTCAAACGAAGCTTTTGTTCCAAGTTGATTTGCAGCAGCTAATAATTTACCTTTCTATAAAACTGTATTATAAGCTTTTTCTACTTTAGAAAAACCATTTATAATCATTGGTAAACCCATACTAATTGCAGTAAAAGTTTGAGTTACCTTTTCTCCAGCTGAAAGGGATTGATCTTGCCAAATTTTAGTTACTCTAATTAAAGAATTAAAACCAGAAATAGTTTGTCCTATTCCAGATAAAGTATTTACAAATAATTTAATATTAGATGCTTGAGCAATACCATTTAAATATTTATCTCTATTCTTTATTAATAATTCTAAAGCTGCATTTTGTTGTTCTAAGGCTTTTTTATTTTGTTCTTGTTCAGCTGCAAAAGTATTTCCTGTTTTACTTTGCTAATTAAAAGTCTTAGCTAATTCAACAAAACGAATAAATTGCTCTTTAGCCCCAGCAATAGCAGTCTAACCCTATGCAAATTTTGTATCTAATATATTAAATAAAGTATCAAATTCTTCTAATGCTTTTTTAGGAAAAAAACCTTCTCCTAAATTATCTCTTAAAGAAGATACTTGATTTGACAGCTAAGCAAAGTTATCATAATCAGAAGCAAAATTAAAACCTGAACCTCTAACCTCACTTAAAATATCATCTAAAGCATTTGCTTTTTCTATTGCAATATCTAATTGATCTGCAAAATTATTTCCCTTATTTTCTCCTACTTCAGAGATAGATTCATTATATTTGTTAGCTATATTAACCTTTTCTTGTAATAGATCAATCTAATTCTAAACTAAACCTATTTCTTTAACAATATTATTATACTCATTAATTTGAGCTGTATCCATATACTAATAATATTGTTGAGCCTACTTTTTAGCTATTATCATCTCAGAGATAGCGCCTTCTTTATACCCCTAAGATACACCTAAAAGTTTAGTTTGTTGTATATCTAAATCTTTTAAATTAATAATATTTTTAGCATTTTGTATTCTTGTAATAATATTATCTATCTATTTTGTAATTGTTCCACTAAAAAGTTGGGTAAATAAGCTACCAAAAGCAAGAAGAGCTCCTCTTCCTCCTCCAATACTTTCTATAAAACTTCCAAAAAGATTAACTATCTAAGCACCAGTAGAAACTAAACCTTTTAAATCTTCTTCATTAATAAGAGCATCCTTAACTTTCTATCCAGCTGCTCCTAATTGTTCTATTTTAGCACCAAGAGAATCCATATATCTAGAATTTTTCTACATTGTAGTTCCTTGTGCCTACATAGAAATATTAACAAGATCAGTATATTTACCCCAATTATCAAATAATGCAATAAGATTATTATACTGTCTTTGACCAGCCATTGTTCTAGCAAGATAAATTTGTTGCTCACGAGAAAGCGTCTACCATTTTCCACCAATCTCATCAAGAACATCACCAGTATCTCTTAAATTACCATTAGCATCTAATACACTAAATCCAATAGATGCCATCTGTTTAGAGTAATTACCCAAAGATACTTCAGCATCATCTGCTCCAGTTGTGATATCATTAATTCTAGAATAAATAGTTTTTAAAGCATTACCAACTGATTCTGGAGCTTGTCTAGTTGTAGCAACGATAGTAGCAATCTGAGCATTTAAATTATCAACAGGAACACCTAATGCATTAGCAGATGAAGCAACCTTACTCATAGCTACTGCTAACTAACTCATGTTAGAAGCACTACTATCAGCAACAGCAGCAAGTTTATCTACATATAATTCAGCTTCCTAATTAGCTACTTTATAACCGTTCCAAACAGCAGTTAAATAATCTGCCATTTCCTAGCCAGCACCAGTAATATTTTGTGCTTTTAAAACAGTTTCAGTTCTAGTCTGAACCTATTCATCACTTAAACCTTGCTGATAGAATGATAAAGCTGCTTTTGTATAATCCATAGTACTTCTACCAAGATTTTGAGCAGCATTATTTGCCTACTTAGCAAATTGTCTCATTTGTTCAGTAGAATCACCTGTAACTATACGAATATCTGTTAAAGCTCCATCTAAACTTTTAGCATATTGAAAAGCTTGTTGAACAGAATTAGTAAAACTATTCATAACACTAGAAGCAATTCCCCACTTCACTGTGTTAACCATAGTTTCACCCATAGAAGTCAATAATCCTTTAGTCTATTTTAATTGTAAATTAGTAGTTAAAATAGAACTAGCCATATTTCTAAAAGCAACTTGACCTTGCGCTCCTGCTTTAGAAAAAGTTTGATAAACTTGATCAACAGACAAGCCTGCTGATTTTAACTGCTGATTAAAAGTCTGTACATTTAATGAATTTAAATTAACATTAAAAGCACTATCTAAAGCAGATTCAACTTGTTTAGCAGTATTTTTTATCTAATCTAACTGATTTTTAGTTCCACTAAAATCTTTTATCTTTATATGTTGCAAATCTTGTAAAGACTTCTTTACAGCGTTTACACTTGATTGATCAACGTTATACTTTACTCCAATATTAATATTGGCTTGATTACTAGGCATAAACGTCTCCTCCTTTTATATCCTAAATCCTATGTATTTTTACATAAAAAAATTGCTCTCTTTGTAATACATACAAAAAGAGCAATTTAAGATTATCTTATTTAGTCCTTTTAATTCTTCTTAGAAGCAGATGTTACTTTTAATTTCGGAGTCTAATTCGCGGACGTACTAACCGGTACCGTTTCTTGTCCTATAGGTGCCATTGGTTGATTAGTATTAATATTTCGACCACCATTCGCCGCAGTTACAAAATTCACTAATTCTGGATATTTTTCCGTATCAAATGAGTCTATAATTTCTTTAGCAGCAGCTGCATTCTTCGGAAGGTCTTCTATAATCCTGGTAAGGACGGCCGCCGCGGTGTTCTTATATTTAAGATTAGCCTTCTTCATAACTTCCAGATAATCTACCAACATTTGATATTCGTCTACTCCGATTGCTGATATAACATCTGTAATAACATTATTTTGATTTAATATATCATATAATTTCATCTCATCTTCTCTATCTTCTATTGAAAATTCAATATCTGTATAAAGATAGATTAAATTAAGATGAAAATAAACATCTAGTTTAATTTCATTATATATTCCATTTTCTTCAGACTTTTGAAGAGCAATTTGAATAAGGTCTATTACATCTGAAACTGGAATTGTTGATTTTACTTTAATATGCTCTTCATTTTGAAGAATAAGTTCTGTCTATTGGACAGAAGGTTTTAATTTTAAATCTTGAAAATTCATAGATTTTTTCTCCTTTTATCTCTTTTTTATATTTTAGCATAAATTTTAATTTATGTCAAAAATTTAATATAATTCTATATTTCTATTTACCTACCTTATAAACAATTTCTTGCTACCCTTTTTTCTTGGCAGCTTCAATTATATCATTGGTAATTTTTCTAAAATTAACTAAAGCAGGTAAAGCTTTCTAAAATTGCTATGGAGTTAATATCTAAATTTGCAATATATTATAAGCTAATCTTACAAACTGTCCAAATCTAGCTGTTGAAAATGTTCCAGATTTAACTGCAAATTGAATATCTCCATTTTCTTTATAAACTATATCACCTTTTATAGCACCTCCAATAGAATCCTAAAAAATATGATTCTACCATAAATTTTTTAAACCTAACTATAATTTTAAAGATGTAACAGCCTAGTCTTCATTTATAACAGCTCCAGCATACCCCTATGCAATCCAACCTCTATTTTGTATAGGATCAGTCCATCCAGAAATATGATAATCATTTAATCTCCAATAAAAAGTATTTTTACTAGGATAATATTCTTTACCAGATTCTATTTTATCTCTATCCCACTACTAAGTTTTATTTTTTTCCCATCTTCTTATAGCTTCTTGATAAACACTTTTTCTTTTAGCTATAGAAATTAATATTTTTTCTTTTAAATCTTTCTATAAATCTATCGTCTAAAACATTTTAGAAGCAGAAATATTACCTCTTTGTCCCTTACTCTCTTTTGCTGCTTGAGAGTATAATTTTCCAATATTTGCATCATCATAAATACTTAAATTACCCTAAGTATCAACATAAGTTAAATATATAGTTCTTCCCATAAAATCATTTAATTGTTTTTCAAAAATATGCTGTAACTATAAAGCTTGTCTAGTATTTTCTGTGTCAGTTTTCATGTATTTATAAATATCTGAAATTTCTTTTTTAATTGTACCTTGAGAAGCAATAGCATGATTTCTTTGAACAATTTTATCAACCTAATTTAAAAATAAATTTGCCGCATATCGTAATTCATTATAATCACCTTTATGAACTTGATATACAGCATTAGAAGTAGATTCTATAACTATATTTTCAACATTTTCATTAGCCATAAATCATACCACCTAATAAAAAATAGGGGACTTTCGTCCCCTATTTTAATTTATCATCAACCAGCTGCGCCAGTTTGAACCTTAAAGTAAACAGAATCACTTGTAGATGCACCAGTCTGGATAGTAGCAATAAGAGTGACTTCTCCACCATTCTTAAGCTTCTTAATCTGACCAGTAACCTTGTCAAGTTCGATAGCATCCGTGCTTCCAGAGATACTGTAAACAGGTCTAATTTCATCAATGACATCAATACCATTAATATCAGGAGCCTTTAAGTATTCTTTAAGCATGATAACGTCACCAACATTAAGTAATTCTGGTAACTGATAAGCAGTAGCAGCAGAATCAGCATCAGAATCATCCTTAGCCTTTAAGCTAGCTGCCTTATATCCCTGTTCATCTTCTGTAAGGTTACTATCACTAACAAATGCTTCAACTTCTTCGTCAATATCATTGTGATACATAACAGGATCAGCTTCACTAGATGTACCAGATCCACCAAGACCAATAGTATCAACAACCTGAAGAACTGCAAGAACTTTCTTCTTTCTATCAAAATATGTGTATCCTGGGAAAGCATCCATAGTAAAATCAAACGTACTTGGATCACCAGTTCCAGCAAATGTCATCGTAAAGTTACTCTGTAATCTAACATTCGGGAATGTAAGGTTAGCAGGTAAATCTTTACCAGTATACTGATCTCTAAATAAAGTATCAGCTTCAACATAATAGTTACCACCAAAGGTATCTGGTGTAATATCAGCTTCATATACATGTCTGCCAGGAAGATCAATATAATAATCAACCATAACAGCTTTATCAGCAGTTACTAAGTTACCATTAGAATCTTTAACATTTGCTAATTCAAAGATACCGGTTTTAACTGTAGAAGCAGTCGTAATAGTTCCAGTGAAAATATTACCAGTTAAAGAACCATCATCTTCAGTTTCCATGATGTAAATAGGAGCATCATCAACACTTAAAGAAGCTAAACTACCAAAATCAGCAATAGCATCTCTTAAATCAATCTTAGCTGTATTGCTTGTTGTTGCAGGAGTATAATCAACATCAAGTGTAGCACCACTATTCATATGGAAGTGGACAAGGTCTTCATTATGTCCATTTTCTTTATCACTATTGATACCGTCGCCACGTTTGAATAACCCAGCGCCAGAAAGAATTGCAAAACCAATTGGAGAAAGTAAAGCATCAGTAAAACTGAAAGTTAAAGTTTTTTCACCTTCCCAAGCAAGAAGTCTAGCATTACCTCTACCACCTTGAGCATAAACTGTTGTAGTAGATTGTTCCATACTAGAAGTAGTTGCTGTGTCTATATAAAGAACAGGCTGACCACTCTGGAAAGTAGCTGTACCAATTCTAATTGGCTGTTTTGCACGGAAAACGATGTTTGCACATTCGCGCACACCAAACTTCATAAGTTTTTTCCTCCCTTTATTTTAATAATTACTAAAATTCAATTCTATTAGAACTAGGTCGAGAAATAATATTTTTCTATTCATCACTCAACCAGTCATCTACATCTTCTAAATTTTCAGCTCCAGCTAATTTAGATTTTAACCAAATATCATAACTATATTTTTTCTCAAAACGCTGAAACTAATCAAATAATTGATAAACAGTATACTCCATTAATTCTGAATATGTATGATGATTAGCTTGAATTAATATAGATATATAACGACTCAAAATATTTATAGCTTTCTAACCATCTTGTTTCTTTTGTAATTTCTTATGTCTGTCTCTTAATTTATTAGCTATCTGTTCTGCAAGTTTATTTGCAGGATTATAATCAGCTCGTCCTTTAAGAGCATCTAAGCAGAACATCTACTTTATAATTTTTTTAAACTATTCAAAATTACTATCTTTTATTAAACATTGTTCTTTTTTTCCATCTTTTTGCCTTGTTAATATTAACATAGTTGGCATTTTCATTAATTCATATTCAGGAAAAATAAGAGAGAGAACAAGTTCAATAGACATTACATTAACAGTTGAGGTAGTATCTGTCTTATTATTTATTATTGACATTAATACATCAAAATTTGTTCTGTTTCCTAAATTTATTTTGTCCTACTAATTTAAATTTTCTTTAGAAAAAGATAGGAAATTGCATCCTAAATAAAATAAATCTTCTCCAAGATAAGCAATTTCCTTAATTCTTGGTTGATGTATATTAATATTACCTTGAACAAAAGGAAGATCATTTCCAGAGAGTAAAAGAAGTTTATTCATATTCTAAACTGCCTTTATTCTATTTGTCCTCAGTAAAATGTACTGCTCTATAAGATAAAGTGTACATAGAAATATCTTCATTCAGCACAACAAGATTAAGACCTAAAAAGTAATATTCTCCCATACCAGAAAGTTTAACATTAGTGCTAGTTCTATTTTGCCAAGCTATTTTATTATCATTTGATATAGAATTTAAAATCCCATCTATATAGCCTGCAATGACAATTGGTCTAGTTTGAAAATTATTTAAGTCCCATTCATCATCATAACATATAATGTCAAAATTCATAGTACAATCCATAAACTTTGGATCTACTGCATTAGAACTAAAATTATCAAAAGTCAATAGAATAAAAGATTTTATATTCTAAAATTCTTTTCTTGCAATTTTAGGATTTGTTCTTACATAACCCTAAGAACGTAATACACTTAATGGTTTACTATCAATTAATTTCTGATAATCTTTATTTTTCTAATCTAAGCAATCCGGATTATTTATAACTAATAATCTTTTTAATCTATCACTATATGGTTGACTTTTTACAAATAACTATTTTAATACTGTTTCAGTATCTTGCGCACATGAAAAAAATGAAGAGTGGATAGGACGTAATTTTATTACATCTGCTCTCATTTACAATCTCCTTTTATCTCTTAATTAAAAGGTTTAACTGTTATAGTTAAAACCTAATTTCCATATTTTAAATTAAAAGTAACTTCTGAAGTCACTTTTTTTGCTTTTATCTTAATTTCATCTTCAGACTAGCTTAATATCTGGACAGGGGCGGCCGCGGATACTTCCCACTCAGAATGCCCATCTGGAACATAATACTTAACTACATCATAAGATTGTATATTTTTTGGTCCAATAATCTATAATACTTTCTACTAATCTTTCTCTTGAATCTATTTAATCATCTAATTAGTACTAGTATAAGTTTCTTTTAAAGCCACTCTAATTAATCCACCAGTAGAATTCTTACTACTAGTTCCATAATTATCATTATATCCCTGTACCTACCAAGTTTGACCATTTATAACAACTCTTTCAAAACGCTTAAAAAATTCTGTAGTAGTCTAATCTTTTGTAATATACAATAATTTTGTATAATACATATCATTCCAAACTACTCCCTTTTTTACATTCCAAATTACTTCATCTTCATTTGGTCCAACTGTCCATCCATGATAAATAACTGGTTCTCCTTCAGATCCATCCTATTCAATTGGAATTACTTCAATTTCATCATCAGCTTTTCTTATTTCTCCTCTAAAATAAGCTGTTTCCTAAGAATATTGCAAATAAATAATCCAATAAGAATTAGGCATATATCCTTCATTTCCAGAAATCCACTGAAAAGTATCTCCTGGTCTAACTCGATATACTCTTATGTTTCCATTCTAATCTTCTATTAAATTTCCCTTTGAATCATAAAAAGATCCTGGAGTTCCCACATCTACAAATCTATCTTCTAAAGTATAATCTTTTTCATATTCAACAGGAACCTCTCTAAAAGGAATTGATAGAATTTTATCCTAATAATCAACTTTTAATTTATCATGATTTATTAAACATCTAAAATGAAAATCTCTGTCATCTTTATCAAACTTTATAATAGCAGCTTGATAAGAATTAAATAAAGCTCGTTTCATACTACGAAGCTTATCTTCTCTTAATCTAACTAAAGGATCAGCATAACCGGAAGTTTCCTTTCCTCTTACATTAACCTTTTCTCCATACTAAGGTGTAAAACTTTTATCTGTATAACCCCAATTAGACATTTTATCATAATTATAACGAGCTTTTAATAAATCAACATTTTTTAATACAGACATTTTGTTTTATCTCACTAAGTAAACTTAAACACTAAAAGATTATTCTTCGATATAAAGGAAATTGTTCTTCTTGAATTAAAAAATTCATTCCTTCTAATTTACATAATAAAATTAAAAAAGATTCCTATTGCTATCCTACAAACAATCTTTGTAATCCAACAAGCTACTATATAACAGTCTGTAATGGTTTTTGCCAATTCTAACCCTACTCTCTAAGAGGAAGAAGCTTATATATTTGATTTATAATTCTTTTTATATCTTTTTCAATAATTTTATTAGATATATTTAAATTATACTTTAATATCATAATAAACAATATCCTCCTGAACTGGGTTTCTAGAATAGGAAGCATCTTTTCCTTTTTCACTAATCTCTGGAAGATCTGGTCTCCTTGAGTTTGGCAATTCATTATCAGACATTGGTTCCATAATTTTCTTCATAGTAGAATGATATACACCATTAAGATCTGAAATACGACGTTTATAAAGTCTTTGTAAATGAAAACCTTCTCGCTAATAATCTTTTTTCATCTGTAATATTTTTTGCATATGATTAGCTTGAGAAGTAAACTTAAAATCAGACCCACTGTATTTCATGCGTACATTTTCAATAGAAGCTAATTGTTGCCCTAACCATTCTACTATCATATAAGTCGAAAGAATATTTATTTCTTCAAGAGTAAGAGAGTTAAGAAAACCCCAATACTACTCTACAAAAATATAATCTTCTTGTTCTGTCTTTCTTCTCTATATAATATAAGCATATTCCAATGATTGCCTTGGAAATTCAAACTTTGGAATAGCTGCAAGTAAAAGCTGACGAAGAATAGCTAAAGTATCCTATTCTGTCAACTCTAAATACATATCATCTGTTATTTTAGAGAGAAAATTATCATATACTACTGAAAAAGCGGTAGGTTGCATAATATTCCTCCTATAACAATTATTTATTTTCTTTTATAACAACTCTGCGGGCGCTGGTCTTTCCTGAAATCGACTAGTTACTATCTCCGTTTGAACGGGCCGCCGCACGTCTTTGTCCAACTGGTCTAACAGATAAATCTGGAACGTCTTCTTCTGTAATTTTCTTATTTTCAATTGCGTTAGTTACATTAAAACCTAACTTCTCTTGAATAGCATCTCTTTTTGCTACATCATTTAAAGGTAATTCAACCGCAAGTGTTTTAATTGTTTCTTTAACTCCATCTGGAGCAAAATCAAGACAATCCAAAAATTCATCTAAGCTACCAGTTTGCATTAATCTAATAATATCTTCTCTAGTATAAAAATATTCCGGCTCTGGAATAAAATTAATTTCAGATAAAATCTCTTTGTCTTCTATCGTTAAATAATTTTTTAAAATTTTTGAGCCACCATGTAAATAAGAAAGTTTTCTTATCTCTTCAAAGGTAACTATTTTTTCTTCGCCATCTTCAAAAATTCTTGTTAAATTATTCATATCAGGAATGGTATATCCTACTGTTCCATTTCCGATACGATTTTTAATTTTTACTTTCCTATTATCTTCTACCATATTAACTTTTCTCCTTTTATCTCTAAAAAAATATTGGGGAAGATATTCCTACCTTCCCCATATTAAAATTACATATTAATGTCAAGATCTTCGTTTCTGTAAGAGCAAAGGCCTGGATTAATACTATAAACAGCAACACCAAATTTCTGGTATGTGTGAATAGTCTTGCTCCAATCATCGCCATCAACTTCCTTAACTTGAGCAGTTCCTTCGAAAGCAACCTTAACAGGTTTTTCAGCGCCAGTAGGAATAATCCAAGCATAAGAAGGATCGATAACCTTAACAGCATTTGTCTCATCTTCGAAAGATTGAGGAAGAACAATAACTTGATGTCCTTTATAATCACCAAGATAACCCATGTTCCAACGTCTATCTCTCATATTATCAGAAACCCAACCGGTTTGAGGAATCATCGTTGCCGCGAATTCAAATGTACAATAAATAGCAGCTTTACCATAAGTATCAGCAACCATTAATAATTTATCCATCTGAGTTTCACTGAATCCATTTCCGGAATATTTGTTATGCGCACCAAGATTTGTAACAGTAGACATAAGAGCCTTAGCAATTTCTTTATAAACTGCTTCGTCCATTCCTTCAAGAACGATGTCATAAACATCAGCCATCGTAATTCTGCCATCAAGGAACTCTTCAAAAGCAATCTGAGCAGCTCCGCCATAAGCTGTGGTGTTAACTGTTAAAGAAGCACCATCAAGTTTGAATACTTCATATCTACCAGCAAGACCAACTTTAGTTACAAACTGTTTTGCTCTACGTCTAGAAGCTTCAGATATTCTCTGATAGAAGATAGGCTGATCGCCCTGAGCAAAAGTACGAACATCTGCGAACTGACCATATTCAGCAAGAACCTTAGGAGCAAGAACTTCACTAAGTTGAATCTCAATCAGTTCAAAAATAGTATTTTTATTTTGTCTATAAAGAGCAGGTGTAGCAGAAAGCTCTTTAATTTCTTTTCTAAATGTATTTTCTAAAGCACTAGCACTAAGCGTTTCCTCGCCAAAAGAGAATGTTAAAGAAGGATTAACAGACGCTTTAGCAGTAGCTCTAGCTAATTCGATTAAACTTTGTTTTTCTAAAGCCATTTTTATTTTCCTCCTCAACTAATTCTCTGAATTTTAACACCTGGCTGCATATCAGGCATCGTGTAAACTTTAGCAACCTGCCAAATCATACCTGTATCAGCAGTAGTAGCAGGTGTAAGATAACCAGTACTTGCATCAACCTTTAAAAGATCACCTACTTCAAGACTTGCGCCAGAGACAGTAGAAGCAGGAGATGTATTAGCACCAAAAGTATTTGTTGTATAAATATCACCGATTTCAGTTCTAAGTAATCTTGGAACTAATTCGCCGCCCATGAAATCACTCTTTTGCATAGCATAATCTTTAAGAGCTTGTGCTCTTTGATCATAAAGTTTGATTTCATTCATAACAAGCATCCATTCGCCCTTACCAGTTAAATTACATTCTTTATTTGGATAGTCATACTTTAAGAACATACCATTTTCAAGAATATTAAATACTGTAGAGGCAGGAAGCTGAGCATAAATCTGGCCATTAGTCTGAGCAGAAAGATGATTAGGCTCAACCTGTCCAAAACCTTTTCTTGAGATTTGTGTTTTTGCCATTTTTAAGCAATCCTCCTTAATTATTTTCCGTATCTATATTATTCTTAACAGCTTTTACCCAATCAGGTAAATTTGAGTCGTCATTAGAATAACTAAATGTTACAATTTTTTGTTCTTTATTAGAATCAATTTCTTCCTAAGTCTATAAATTAAAATTGACCTTTTTTTCAAAACAAATTACAGCAAGTTTAGCTTTAATTTCATCATAAGAATATTTTTCTTTATTATCAAGAATTTCTTTTTTATCTTCATTAGAAAGCATATAAAATTCTTCATTAATTAAAGCATCTTTCTTTTCGTTTTCAACTTTGTTTTTAAATTCAACAAGAGTATCATAATCAGCTTTTAACTGCTGATATTGAGTTGAAAGTTCATTATATTGCTGTTCTAATAAAGAGTATTTCTTTTTGTCGTCTTCTTCTTCCTAATCATCTGAGTCCTAAGAATCCTAAGAGTCATCCTAAATTTCCTATTCTTTTTCTTCTTCTTCTTTTTCTTTAAATTCAGTTTCAGGTTCTTCCTGTTCCTACTCTTTTTCAAAATTCTCAGATACTTCTTCCTAAACAATAGGAGCTTCTTCAAAGGAATTTTCAACGACTGGTTCAGAAGGTTCAACATTATCCTGTATATTATCTTCTGTAAAATTATCAACAGGAAGTTTTACTTCTTGTTCCATTATATTTCCTCCTTTTAGAGCATCTTGTAAATCTTTCATCATTGAAAATAATGTTTTTTTAAAATTATCATCAACTGTTTTACTAAAATTAGAACTTATTATAGGCTTTGTAACAGAAGCACCCTCAAAACAAGGTTCTGTGTCATTACCTAAAATACATAATTTTGTAAATATTGCATCATTGATTATAAAAAATTCCATATCATTTTTAACATTTGTTGCCCAATGACCTTCTAAAGATTCTTCATCTAATTCCATTGATTGAGGCTTACCTTCATCTATAACAGACTGCACTTCTTTAAATTGACCAGTCCATAAATATCCAGTAGTCATAAGATACTCTCTCTATATCTCATTTCCAAAATCATCTGAGTCGTTAAATTTTTGGAACCAGACTTTTGCATCAGGAGCAACAAAACCGTATGGCTTTGTTAATACGTTAAAATGAATACCCTAATCATCCCAAACCATTTGTTCGCCATGATCAGTAAAATCTTCTTTATTTTCTTTATAATAACCAACGATTGGAGCGCCACGTAATGTTTTTGCCATTTCAGTAGCAACTTCTTTTGAGATATAACTACGATTTCTATTTTCTCCTATATATAAAACCTTAATTTCACAAGATGACATTAAAGGATTTATATCTAAAGGTTGTAAATTAATAAATTCAGGAGAACTTATCGTAGCAATAGATTGATGTGGCAATGCCATGATTATCTCCTTTCATTACATACTCTATCTATTTGCTAGAGTTTTATCACTCTTCTAGTTATCTGCTTTTTCTGGGCGGCCGGTCTAACCGGTACCGCTTCCAGAAGTATCTGCTTTATTTGATTCTTTACCGGTAACGTTTCCCCTTCCCGCGAGTGCTTCCGCATTCATCGTACTACTCATCATTGGTGGGATAAATACACGAACCAGATCGAGAATATCATTTTCAAAGTAAGCATTAGCTAATATAGAACTTTGAGTTTGTCCAAGTGCAACTTGAGGTAACATTTTAGAGAAGCCAATTTGCATTTGTTCTTTATATAACTTGGATACTTCTTTATAATTATAGATAGTAGTATTTAAAAATTGTGCTTTGTAATAATATTTATTTGAAGATTTATTGAAAGGATCTAATAATAAATTTAAGAAAGATTCAAATTGCAGTAATAAATCATACATAGAAGCTTCGTCATTTAAAATAGAATTATTTAAAGCAGTATTACTATCACTATTAAACTGCATCTGAGAAACGCCAGCTTCATTATAAACTGTTCTTTCAACCTTTTCCAATTCATCCACATTAGATTGATTACCTTTATCTGACATATCTGCTACATCTACATCTGCAAATGTAGTAAGAACATCAATACCTATTGCTTTACCTAACATTTTTACTGCATTATTATGTAAAGCTTGAGCCTCATCTATATCAAATACTAAATCTCCATTTTTATCTAATGGCATTTTTTGAATAATAATTTTTAAAAGCTTTTGAGCCATCCTTTTTCGATCTAAATCTTGAGCAGCATCTAAATCAACTATATAAGGAATAATAGATAAAAAAGGAGGATAATCATTATCATTTAAATTAAATTTTATCACAGAACGATAATCTAATAAGTACCAACTTCCAGAATCTCCTTGGAAAGCTTTTGGTAATTTTCCCTTTTTATATAGTTCATATCCTTTTTTAAACTATTTTGGAAATAAATTTAATATTTTAATTCTTTGCTAAGTATCTTTATAAAAGTTATCAAAGAATCTCATATCAAATTCAACAGCCGGTCTATTATTTACTTCAAATCTAGATCTACAGTAATTAGGTAATAATTCTTGAACAATAACTTTATTATTTTGAGAAATTAAATATCCATAATAACAACCGTTCCTAATTACTTTTAAAGCAACTTTTCCACAAAATCTTTTTACTTCAAACTAATCAAAAAATTTTAAAACTTTAAAAAAGTTTATAAATTGTTTCTTTCTAATTTTTTCATCAGCTTGTTCATTAGCTTCTGTATCTTGTAAACCTGCATTAGTATCTAATAAACCAACACATTGCTCAATATATGGTGTTATAAACCAATCGTATTTATATAAATAAGCCATATAACGACATAATCTACTATAAATACCACTATGTTTATAAAAGAAATTTGAAATATCTCGCATTTCTGCTAAGTCACCATTATTAATAGCTTTTAAAATATTCTATTTAGTACCTAATCTTGGATTAGTTTTTCTTAAATCACCATATGTTACAATAGCATCGTCTAAAGTTTTTAAACCAACTTTAATTTTATTAAAATCAAGAGGAGTATATCTCTCGTCGGTGTCAGTGGCAAGGTTCATATTAAAACCTTTTCTTTAATTTGCGCCATTCTATTTTTCATAAGACACCTCTTTAAAATTAATATCCAGCTAGTTTCATAATATAATCATAAGTAATTATTTCCTAATCCCAATAAGGAATTAAAACTAAATTAATATTATTTTTATGACAATATTCTCTTTTTTTCATATCATAAAATTGCTGTTTTTTAAATCCAGTCATACCACCAAATTTAGGTTTAGGTTTATAATGTTGTATTCCTTGATACTATATTAAAAAATCTATTTCACCATCGTCATCAAAAACAGCAAAATCAAAACGTAAAGGATGACCTGAAGAACTTATTAAATCCTTAAAACTGTATTCCTATTGAAAATTTAATCCTGCTTTTCTTAATATATCTTCTATTTTTATCTATCCATAAGAAGCTCTCATTTATTTCAGTTCATCTCCTTTTACTAACTATTATTATTTAAAAAAACAATAATATTTTTTATCTTTTTTGTCCTTTAACTGAAAAACATTAAATCGGCTATATTTAAACCTTTTCGTTTCTTTTTCCGATCTTCTTCTTGTTTTATATAATATAATCCATAAACAAAAGCTGAAAATTTATCTTTATTTATACCTCTAGAAGATTGTTTTAAAATAATATTAACTCCTTCATTTTCTTCTACAAGATTTAACATCTGCGCTTTAAGCGCATCTGTTAAAACAAAAGGCATAAGATAATCATTTCTTTGATCTGGACTCATATTTTGACCAACTTTTGTACTCATTAATTTTACTCTTGCTTGAGATTCATCAATAAGCATTTTTATACGACCTGAAGAAAGTTGAGTTTTAGCATAAGTATATGCCTATGTATTAATAGGTGCATTTGCTTTTACTAAATATAAAGCATTTTCTTCGACACCTGCTCCTCGTATTTTTTTATATAAATCAACAGTGTCTTGAGCAGTTCCACCTTCCACGCCAAAGGGAGGAAGTTCATCTCCTGTCTAAGGATCAATTTGAGCCTTAGTCATAAAATCAATCAATCCAACTCCAAGTCCATTAGCATCAACAGAAAGAACTCTTGCTTTATATTTATAATATAACCTTTTTAATTTAATACTTTGCTCTTCAAAATCTTCTGCCTAATAAGTATAAATATTTACTAAACTTTTTAATGCAGCTCCTTGAGGTTGAGGAGTTACTTTAAAAACTAGTGCTTCTGTAGTACATTTAATACGACCAACGTCAACTCCAATAACATAATATGCAGTTTTTGAACTGCGGCCGCTGTATTCATATTCAGGCTGGAGTAATGTTCGATGTTTATCAAACTTATCGCCAGAGAAAAATGCATTCTAAGCATCTCCAGACCAAATACTACGATACTATCTATCAAAAGAGTCTTCATTAAAAGTACCTGAAAGTTTAAGCTGATCTACAAAGTCCTCATTAAGAAGTCCTTCTTTAACAGGGGTCTCATATGTACCACCCATTATCATAACTTCATTTGGATTTATAATACTCTGTACAAGAAGCTATATTAATTTATCATATGCAAAAGTATTTTTCCAACCAGCTGTAGTAATATAAATTTGAGACTTATTTATTAATTCATTTTTATGCATAGATCCATCTGCAAGTACACGGTCTACGTTTGTAGTAGGAATAATTACTTCATTTAATGTAGTTCCATCAATAAGAACACACTACTCCATCAAACCACCAGTACGTCTTTGTCCTCTTGATTTTTCACTTGCTACAAGAATATCAAGAGTAGAACCGTTTTTCCATACATAACGAACATTATCTCTTCCTTTAGTTGTTTTACCACGCTACCAGTTAATTTCTTTTTCTAAAACAGGTAATAAATGACATATCTCTTCTACTTTAGCCATTGTAATACTAGCAGCTTGCTATTTACCACCAGTAGTAACGAATAAATGACTACGAGGATAAAATGTACATCTAAGCATTAGTGCCATAATAGAAAGAAAAGATTTTGAATCTTTATATTCTATTTAGATCGCAACTCTAAATACGTTTTTAATAAAACTGCTTATAGTTTCCTATAAGAATAGACTATGTCACCACTTTTCAGTGCTTCCCATTTCGATTTAAGGGATTTTCACCCACCTCATTAGCTTAGGCCCTACTCCTATTGTCCTTATTTATTTATCCCCGAGGACTTTTTCAGGATAGTCGTTGAAGCTTCATTCAATATATTTAAAATGGAAACCACCATGAGATTTATTTTTACCTCTACAAACTTTTGATATTGTGCTACTATCTAAATTTAATTGTCTAGCTGCCTAAGCACAAGATTCAAATTCTTGTATTGGTTTATCATCTAATGTTAATTGTAATACTTTTTTACAAGAAGAATTAGTTTTTGTGTTATATAATGCAGATTTTACATTATCACTTAATGTTATTAATCTTAAATTATTTAAATTATTATCTGTTTTATCTGCATTAATATGATCTATTATATATCCATTTGGAACCTTATCTATATTATTAAAAGTACAATAAACTAAATGATGAATCAATTTATCAAAAACCTATCCATTATTACTTAATCTAACTTTTAAGTAACCACAAGTTATACTGCCTTTTAATAATAAGTAAGTTTTATCATTTCTAACTCTACCAAAAGAAGAAACTGAATAATTAAAATTCTTTATTTTCTTCCATTCTTCTCCTACTAAAGATTCTGTATAAAACTAAAATTTTCTTCTTGCTTTTATTAATTTATTCTAGTGAGCATGTTCAGTGTTTTCTGAATAAGATACCCATTCTAAATTATTAACATTATTATTACTTTTATTACCATCTTTATGATTTACGACAGGAAGTTCTTCAGGATTAGGAATAAAATATTCTGCAACTAAACGATGTGCATAAAACATTTTTTTCTTATTTCCCTTGGATAATCTATAATATTTATAGCCATGCTCTCCAATACTACCTTTTAATATTTTATTTGTAGTAGTATTTAAAACATCTCCATTATCATAAATAAAGTAATTATCATAATTATTAATTTTTTTTCTCATAGCAGCCTCCTTATATTAAATGTTTGCCTGCAAATTTCCATGTTTATATAAATTTTCCCCTAAGGGTTTTCTCAATATTATATAAATTTAGGATTCTTGCAATTAAGGAAGTTTGCTAAAAAATTTTTTAAATTTTAAAGGCGCAATTTTTCACGCACGTGGGAACGTTGCATAAACATACCGATGCCGCATAACGACACGAAGAAAAACTCTTTGATAAAATTTAAAATTAAATGTACTATCAGGCCCTTTTACATAATCAACAAAAAGATCTGGATACCACTTAAAAAAAGCAATTAAATGTCTAATATTTTCAAGATTAGCATTTAATCTCTCTTCTGAAATACCTTGCTTTTTATCTTTTTGACTATTTAACTAAAGGAGTGCTTGAAGGCTCATTTATTTTTTTCATCCTCCTTCTTTTGTTTCTAAATCTAATTATTGTAAGCTTGAATATCTTGGTCTGTTATCTAAACATAATCCAGTCCTTTTTCTTTAGCTTCTTTCCTATCTTGTTTTTGCTGCTCATTGTTCTTAATCTTCTTCAAATAATCTTCTATCTATCTTTTTAAAGCAGGATCTTCATACACTAAAGATTTAGTATAATCTTTTAAATCTTTTATAATAACATCTACTACATCTAACTATACATCAATAGGAATTTGAGGAATCTATCCGCCATGTTTCTAACAATAGTCAACAAGCTAACCAACCGAATCTATAAACTAACTTGTTTTTTCTTTATTCTGAG
>JAEIGA010001259.1_pt1 | contig 39279 bp, 79 predicted proteins | sample 9270691 | NCBI WGS metagenome assembly JAEIGA01 (sample SAMN17057246, study PRJNA624740) | gut metagenome | biome: biome; isolation source: fecal sample | host: Bos grunniens | place: China: Xizang | collected 2019
AATAAGCGCACATATATACGTAAATGTTCCTGACGAACCGTATCCAACTGATGCATACGGGGCGGCTTCTCTGCACGAACTTCCAAAATTCTGATTGCTCGGTGTCAAATTTGTTCCGTATTTCCTGTTCAGTAAATCTTTCCAAACTGCAAGACAAGCCCATCTTGTTTTTGCTCCGTACACTCCATCAACGTCAAGTAATTTACCCTGTGTTTCTTCTATGACTTTTTTATAATTTGTGTTCAGCCACTTCTGTCCGTTCTTCACGTTTATATCTTCTCCACTCGGTGTTTCTCCCTGTATGCTGTAAACCGCCTCTACGTGTCCGATTTGCAAAGGTCTGCTTGGGTCATTTCCAGCGTACAAAATACAATCCCCTACTTTGAGTATCTCACAATTCTGAATTTGTCCATCTTTGATTATAACTGGAACTGTTTCGAATAAATTGCTTGTGTAAATACCTGCTGTGTTCAGTAATGGACAATTGTATCCTATTTTTGCAAATGTCGCACATATCGAACTACTGCAATCACTGTAATATCTTCCAGTCTTACTGTACGGTGTATACACATATTGTCTGAGATTCTGATTGTAAATATTGCGTCCTAATATCGTCTTATACGCCGCTACGAATTTCTTACGTCCTTCGTCTGTCAGTGCTTTTAATCGCCTTACCGCAACTATTCCTTTTCGCACTCCGTTTGACGCCTTCTGTGAATATCTACTTGCGCTGTACGTGTAAAGATTTTTCAGTGACGGATTTCCGCTACCGTGTCCACATATGGTTATGTTCTTAGCTGTTATACTCACTTTCTTTTCCTCTGCTTGGGTTTCCGTCTCTGCGTATTTCTCTATAAACTCTCTGCACTTAACGTGTCGGCTCCAAAATAGCTTACCGCCTACGGGATTCTTATACCGTATATCCATTTGGTCAAGCTGTAACGAACTCATGATAGCATCAAGGCTGTATCCATTCGAACGTTTGAATATTCTGTCAACCGCTCCTTTACCTCCTAAATGACGTATCTCACAATACATCATTATCGCTTTAACGTCCTTAGTATAATCTCTCTCGCAATCTCCTATGAACGCTCTCATATCATCTTTAAATAACTCATCCTGTGCTTTCTTACCTGCTTCTGATGTTATCAAAGAAATAATAACACGCTTCTGTGCGCTGTTAGGTTTCCACTTAATAGCAACCCAATCTTGTTTCAACATTCCTTCAATACCCGCCGCATCTATCTTTCTGAATGACTGCGGGTCAGCATCAAAGATTCTCTGCATCAACTTCCTTGCGTTACTTCCATAATTGCAAGCCCAACCAATTGTTATCGTGTGTTCACTACTCGTTGTATGATATGGGTCGGCGTATGTTTCGTATCTACGTTTTCCATACTCCTGCCCACCACTTTCAACTGCTCCTATTATGTTAACTAAAACATCAAGGTTTTTATTACTTAACATTATCACTCACCTCCGGTAAACCGGACGCTATGCTTGTCAGTATAGAAAGAACTCCTGCAAGAACTGATGCACTACCAACTACTAACCAATTTACATCTTCCAGAACTGCGGCTGTTCCAATTGTTGCAATTGCTGTCTGTGCTACTGTCCTGATTGCTCTAATAAGTGCCGCTTTCCAAAACTCTTTACTCTTAATGTTCATTGCGCTGATACTCCTTTCAATTCATCAATTCTTTTCCACGCTGTTGATAATGACGCCTCGACTTTTATCAATCTGTCATGGTCATCTTTTTGGTCATCTTTCAATGCCGCTATTTCTGATTTTATATCCGCAATACCACTGCTGATACTTTCCAGCTTTACAATAACTGTTGTTAACTCCGTTGTGTTTTCTTTATTTGCTTTTGATAGAAACGTATATATCGCCAGTAATAATGACGCAACGGAAATGAAGATTGGTACGTAGTCCATATTATAAGCCCTCCCTGTATAGACATTATATCACACAATTATACATTGTTAAATAAAAATCAATCTCTGCTCCAGTCAATTTTTATCTGCGTCACATTATCAGCAACCCCTTTGGCTCTGTTGTCTATATCAATTGTTCGTTTTGCCAATTCAACTGCGGCTTTTGTTCTTTCAGCTAATGGTGCTTCTAATCCAAACTGGTCTTTAATTTCACCTCTGACAACTTTGGTAAAATATTGCATCACCTCTTTTGCCGACATGATACTATCATCCATAATCTTATCCTTCTGCTTTCTTATTTCTGCTAAAACATTGGGCAAGTTTAATTGCATCTCACCCCATGACTTTGACATTCCAACTTGTTTCGCCGCTTCTGTCAATTCTCCGTGTTCTATATAAGCACTGACAAACTTCCATTGACGCATAGACAGCGGCGTTGTTTCCTGCACTATCTTCTTAGGTCTTCCCCGCCCTAACTTCTCCATCTATCTTATTATCCTCTCGTATAATATTCCAAGTTTCGTTATCAACAGGTAATTCCCAACCATTCAGTGTATACCAATAATCCCGTAGCCAAAGTATAATCTGTAATTGAGAATAGCTTTTGAATAACTCTACATTGGTTCGTTTGCCCTTGTCTTCATCCCATATTGATTTACGTATGCTGTAAAGCGTTATAGGTCTTTTACTCTCGTCTGAATACCACTGGGATGTGTTTATAAGCAAACAAGCCCCAAACCGGACATTAATTGCGGTTTGGAGCTTTTTTATCATCGCTCTGGACGTCCTCATTATTACCGCCTGCGCCGTCTACGTCCGGCACTGGTGCGGCTACGGGTCGCCCTTCTTATTCTAATCCTTGTTATTCTCTGATGGGCCGCCAATATAATCACCTCCACTGATAATGTTAAATCCGCGGTCCGTTGCGTCCTGGTCTATCGTGTCAACGGTTGTTTCAACAGGAAGACTTATATACCATATGAACCCGACTATTGTGGCGAGTTCCACGAATACCATAATACAAAATGCAATGAACCACCGTTTGGCACTTGCCTTTAGTTCGGCTAAAATTTCTGAGGCAAGTGTTTTACCTTCATCGTCCATATACATTATTCCTCCTCCTCTTCATCTTAATTGCATTGTACTAAAAATTTATCACGCTGTAAAGCGTTAAATTATCTTCCGTGTAAAATCAGGGTCAAGTGGTACGAGGTAGCCGTCGACCTTCGCCCATACACTGTATTTCCCTCCGTGTGTAAAGCCTCCGTCAGCAGTATATACATTGGTCACCGTTGTGGAAATCCACTCATAGTCACCTCCGTTGTACTTCATCACCTCGACCTTGTCACCGACCTTCAGCTTGTCCATTTCTTGCCGTGTCATATCACGCCCTCCTCAATTCAGTTTAAACCAGTCACCAAACACGCTTCCACCTTCGGGTTCAACCGGTACTGCTCCGAGTGACTTCATATAAGCCTCTCCCTGACACCTTACCATCTCCGCTCTGGTGTGTCCGATGCATGGGGACGATACCCTCACCAATCGACCCGCTTCCAGTGCCTGTTTGATTTTCGCCTTCTCATTTTCTCCAACATAGTTCGTGGAAATACTTACCTTCACCTCTGCCATGTTTTCTCCTCCTTTGTAAGCTGTCAATCGTTAAATTTTTGTCAAATAGCTTCTGTATTGCGTTCTGACACGGGTCTGCCGTTGTGGGTATATATACGCTCCGCAGTGTGGAAGCGTATATACCGCACTCTGCCTTACTTAAAATCAGCGCCAGCAAGTTTCAGTGCCGCAAGTAGAACCTCAGTCTCTGCCTGTCCGAATTGCATCCGATACCTCAGCATATTATACATATCCTCCCTTGTTAAACTTTTATCGAACCATGCGGTGTTGTCCTTATTCTTCTGTATTACTTCCAGTGCCTGCTTCCTGGTCATGGTGTCCTCCTTTAGATTTTAACGCACCTGTCCACGCCATATGCAATGCCCAGTGTGGAACCTGTGTCCCAAGTTACGTGGATGGTGCCCAAGATGTCCACCCCTACCACTGTGCCTTCCGTGTCTGTCGGTGGGGCTTGCGGGTCGTCCATGTAAATCAGCTTGACCCGTGTGCCTCTCGGATATGTATTACGTAACCACTCCAACTCCTGCGGTCGTAACTGTCTCATACTGTCCTCCTTCATCTGAAAATATCATCCTCCGTGTCCGGGTCTATCTGGTCAAGTATTAATTCCACGACCTCTGCCTCTGTCAGGTCGTATTTTTCGCACCACTGCTGGATGCGCCTCTCCTCAGTGTCGTATACTAAAATATTGGTCATACCGTCTCCTTTCGTTTTAACTCGCTTAAAACGTGCTATATAATATTTTATGCCGTCCTATGATTATTTTATCGACCGACCGCCTCGGCGGCTTATAAGCGGCTACAGAAGGCGGTCGTTAAAAAGCTGTCAATCTGCCCTCAGGTATAATGCGGTTATGCTGGCACCTCCTTCCCTGTCCAGTCTTCCATGGTCCAGTCTTCCACGCCTACGAGGAAGTCCTTGGTGCCTTCACCGCCGTAGACCATTGCATGACCGTAACCCGTGTTTTCGACCTTGTAGCCGCGCTTGACAGCCCGCTCAAACCATCCCATATACTCCAGCAGGCTCTTCTCCATGGTGCCCGCCAATTCACCATCTGCCCGATTGTAACTCTTGATTTTAATGACCATCACAATGTCCTCCTTGTACAGTGTGCTAACTATCATTTACATATATGATTGTAGCACACTGTTTATATATTGTCAACGGGGTTTTGAAAAGTTAAAAATTTAACGGCGAGTATCCACCTTCTCCATGACCTTGGCGATGGCGTCAATGGTTGCGGAATAACCAATCTGGTCATCATTGTTTGCGGTCCGAATCATTTCCATTTTGAGTGCCTTATATACGGCAGCCAGTTCCTCGGGTGTAAAATCAATGATTATCATATTATTCCTCCTCCAGAGTATCCCACAGGTCGGCTTCGGTGACCTCGTCCCACTCGCCGTTGTATTTATCGAATAACTCCTGCTCCCATGCATCAAAGCCCAGCATATTATACCTCCTCCTCGACCTCGACCGAAACTATATCCTCATTGCGGTATAACCTGCTCCGCATCGCCTCAGCGTGTTTTTTAGTCGGAACTGTAAATTCATCATAGGAACCATCAACCCACCAATATCGAACTGTAAACATTTTCATACCTCCTGTGTATGCTAACTATCATTTACAAGTATAATTGTAGCACTATGTTTTCATACTGTCAATACGGTTTTAAGAAAATGTTATACAATGTTTAATGCTGGTTTTTGTATAAATTGCACAACCAGGGTTGTGTTTTGCTATAGTAAAAAATAACACTTGATATACAAATTGCACAAAAAACTGGGTGTGATGCCAGCCTTTGGAGTAGGTTGGCAAGCTGTCTGACTATACAGGATGCACAAAATGCATTTGTGGTTTTTATGCAGGTTGACACACAGGTCGCTTAAATTTTCTGTAGACAGTTATAGTTTCCATCTATAACATATTACTTGGGTATAGTTTCTTATTATAAGTATACCTTATTCTCTATATTGTTATAAATATATCTATTTATTGATATATACATGGAGCGGAATAATCATTCTTCTTTTTTCATATCCCGCCCCGGTCGTTTTTTCCTACAGCCTGAAGTCCTTGCCAGTTGCTGTCAATAACTGGAGTCCACGGAGCCTGCTGTCAATCTGTTTTTCTCTTTTCACTATATTCCGCATGATACTGGAAGCAGTTGCCTTATCCAGATTCCTGTATACCTTTATCTTTCCGCCCGTATATGTTCCGCAGTATAAAATATCATTATCCAACGGATTGCCTGCCCAATCTTTCCTCATTACCTTTCCCTCCTCTATAATCACTCCACCCACGGAGCCCTACCTCAATTATTATCTATGCCCACACCGGGGCAAATATCTCACCAGCCTCATTGGTATAGCAAATGGATTTGGCAATATATTTATAATAGGTTTTTCTATTGCCCCGGGTAATACAACCGTTAGTCCCATCCTCCACACAATACGCTTTTTCCGTCTCGCCACAGGGTACAATCTGGACGGTGCAGTTTTTTGCGGTGGGAATAAATTTTCTGGATTTACGTGCCGGCTTTTCAATAACCTGGGTGGAGAAAATTTTCTCGCCATCATCGGTAAATGTATAGAATGCCTGATACCTATCGCTCCAGCGTGCCTCCAAGTATCCCTCGGATGTCCCATTTTCAAACACCACCAACTGGTTCCTGGTAAGTTGCATATTCCGCCTCCTGTGTGTTGTGCTAACTATCATCTACAATATGATTGTAGCACTATGTTTTTCAGTTGTCAATACGGTTTTGAAAATTCGGTAAAAATCTGAAGGAGTTTTTACACTCCTTCAGACTGGGGGATTGGAGGGTCAACCAAACAGGCTGACCAGGACCTCCGTGTTGGTGTAAGGAATGTTTTTCAGGCAAGCCGGGAGGTAATAATTTTTGATGGTATCAAAGTCTGCCTCGACCCGCTCGGCGCGGTCTGCCTTGACGTTCACCCGGTATCCCTTCTTTCCGAAGTATACCTCGGCGATGGTCTTCTTTCCTTCCCGGACAGCGACCAGGTTCGGAATCTTTTCCCAGACCTTCTCGGTATAGTTGTAGGAACTCATGAGGTTATGGAACACTTCCTCGAACCCAGCCTTTTCCGGGTCTTCCTTGCGGGGCTTGCGGACCTTCTTGGGAGCCTCAGCAACTTCCTGCTCCTCAGCTTCCGGCATCGCCGCGACCTCATCGGCAGTGAACCCATCCACCTTCATGACCGGGCGCTCCTCGACCTCTTCCTCTTCAGGCATCGCTGCCAGCAGTCTGTCCACGACCTTCGCCTTAGCTTCCTTGAGTGCGGTGCGCTCCTTGTTAGCGGCGACCTTTACGCCCATGCTGTCCGCCAGTGCCACCAGTTCTTTGCCTGCCATTGCCATCATTTCTTCCTTGTTCATACGTGCCATTGTGTTTTCCTCCTTTGATTTGGTGTGTGTTGGTTTTCTCTCCTTCAGTCACCCCGCCGGGCTCCTGCGTCCTCAGCGAAACAACTGTTTTCTAATGTCTTATCTTGTATATGATTGTAGCACTATGTTTTCCTGCTGTCAATACGGTTTTGAAAAGTTTTTTAACTTTTTTCGAACCCTCCGATCGGTACCGAGACCTACACCTCTCGGTAACTGTTGACTGCCTCATCCCCTACCAATTCAATAAAGATAGGGTTGAAATAATTCTCGGCATCATACCCGTGGATATATTCCGGGAAGCTGTCCGCCCCCACCCAGGGGTTGTTATGACACCGGATAAAATCCTTCAGATACCAGCGCCTGTTTTCGAACCAGAACGACGGTTCAAAGTCCAATTCCTCAAGGTGTTCATCCTCGACCATCTCAATGGTTACGTTCTCCGCTACCTTCTGCCATGCCATCTGTTTTTCCTCCTCTCATATGCTGGGCGCCGAAGCGCCCACCTGCTCCTCAGATATAATCCACCTCGGTATCATAGGTCGGGGTGATATACATAAACTTGACCACGCCCGTCTCCGGGTCGGTAAACTCAAACCCAGCGGTGAAAATGAAGGTATTCTTGGAAATGATTTTCAGACCGTAACCGTCTTTTTTCTCCATCAGGTTTTTGCAATACTGCCAAGCCCGCTCCTTGTTATAAGAATATCTGCCGTAGGCATCTGCCAGTCCGTACCAGCTGGACTTTTCATACCGGGGAATGTTGGCCTGCGCCAGGCGCTCCCGTTCACGTTTCGAATAACCCATAAAGTGTACCTCCTGTGTGTCAACTATCATTTACAAGTATGATTGTAGCACTATGTTTTCCTGCTGTCAATACGGTTTTGAAAAGTTAAAAAACTAACAATCCTCATCCGTCTCCTCGATATACCGCCACATCTCCTCCTCAGTCGGGAGGCGGAAGACCTCCAGCAACCATCCACAGAAGCTGTCCCACAATTCCCATAACTTCCTCAGCACCCAAGCCATGAGCACCGCGAAGGCGATTCCCGCCACTGCCAATAAAATTTTCATACTTCCCTCCCGGGCGGGGCATACGCCCCAGCCCTATCAATAAAATATTGAATTGCTTTCCGACGTTTCAATGACCACCGATTCCTGGTTGAAGGCAATTTTCAGAAGGTCTGCCGTGCTCCGGATGGTCTGGTCATCGGAACCATATACTGTACAAATTAGGGTCGGTTCAATAATGACCTCTCCATTTTTGTGGGTGTACACACCGCGGCCCTCGGTGATGGTCGCTCCGCCAGTTGTCTCGGCGAATAGATTGGATGCCAGCTTATATGCATCCAATGTACCAATCTCCTGTACCTTGCTGTCCTTGTCCAGCAGTCCCAGGCAAATGACGTCTTTCCTCATAATTTCCTCCTCCTGTGTGTTGTAACTATCATTTACAAGTATGATTGTAGCACTATGTTTTCCTGCTGTCAAACGGTTTTTCATGGAGCCTCAGTCAATGGCTCCACGTTTTTTCATATTGTAATAGCACCAGCGGTTGACCTCGGTCTCGGTCATCTTGGCGAAGGAGTCCATCTCCGTATCGAACTGCCGCTTGTATTCCTCAATGGCAACCCGCTGGCTGGTGATAGATTTTCCAAAATAGTTATAACCTGCGGCGAGGTCTGCCGCCATGTTCCGTGCCATGCAATCGAGGATGGATTTTTTATCAGAGAACCAAAGTTCGAACCAATCATCCCTATCCGTAATCCGTGCCATAATTTGTACCTCCTGTGTGGTGTGTGTTTATCATTTACAAGTATGATTGTAGCACTATGTTTTCATACTGTCAATACGGGAACCAAAAGTTAAATTTTTAACAATGTATGACGGTGTTCTTTCTTATTATAATAAGAAGAAACTCCGACGGTCAAAAAAAGATTACCGAATTTTCAAAACCATATTGACAGCAAAAAAACATAGTGCTACAATCATACTTGTAAATGATAGTTAACACTTTTCAATGGAGGTACACACAATGGCAACCACAATCGTTCGGAACTTCACCTACAGAAACCAGTCCTACACCATCGTCAAGGACGGCAAATTTTACATGACCATTAACCAGCAGTTTATTGATGCTGATGGTAGAATCACCAAGGAACTTCATTACAATGATGGGCTCCACACCAATGAGACCCTGGAGGGATGCATCCGAGACACAAAAAATGACCTGGATATGAAATATTATATGGCCAATGGAAAATCCCAGGCTGAGGCCTTCGCCATTGTTTTCGATATGATGGACAGACTGGAAGACCTGAAGGAACTGTTTTCAAAGTAACACCCAAACCCGCCGCAGGTCGGGAAATACCTGCATTTTAACACTTTAAACAAGTAAAGCAAGGAGGACAGTATGAGATATTACCAGGTAAAGCAGGAGTATGATAACCACACCACATCCCACGGCAGACGGGTGTTCGGTCGGGAATTGTATACGGAGAAGGAGGTGGCTCGGTTCAAAATACCAGCGGCTATGGTCGACCCAATCGACCTCAGTTCCCGCAGGACCTATTGGTGCTTTGGAGCACGGTGGATGGTGAACGACCCGGGAAGGTGGGCATGAAGTGCCCACTTTTCCACTTTAACGCATTAAAGTCCCGCTGGTCGGGATGCTTTAAAGCGTTACACTTCACAGCCCGAAAGTTCGTTAAAAATTTCACACTTTTACGCTTTAGAGTGCGAAAGTGTGAAACTTTTCACAAACTTGTCAAAAATTTCACGAGAATTTCAAGATTGTGAAAAGTTTCACAGAAAATTTGACTATGTGAAAAGTTTGACAAAGTTCACTCGTTAAAAGTTTCACACTTTTACACGTTAAAGTTTTAAACTTCACTTGACTAAAGCAAAAAATTTTTCGAAAACCTCTTGACAATCTGAAAAACATTGTGATACATTTATACTGTCAACAGACAACAGAAAGGAGAACAGACAATGGAAAAACTTCATGAAATGTGGGACAAACTTGAGGAACTCGGTGTTTCAGAACAGACACTCCAAATTGTGACTGACATTAATGGTTACAATGAACAAACAATGCTGGATATTCTTTATGCCGCAACTGGCTACAGAAACTTTGACCAGCTGGAGGAGTAATACTGATGCTTTACAAAAAAGAGAAAAACGAAGATACTTATTTCATCGCAAAGGAGTATAATTGGAAACTTTTCAAACCCGTATTTCGAATCAATCGGTACGACCCAAATGCTCACCTCTGTACTGATGCTCGACTGTTTCCATTCGGTGACAAAATGGACTTTGACAGCTTCATCCATGCAGTAACATTTCTGAAAAACAATCTTGAGGAACTGTTCTGACAGTTCCTCATTGACTATGTAGATTACACGCTTCATCATACAAATTGTAGGATTCAACTGTGTAGATTACCCTTTCCAAACAGCGGTTTACTGCTGTCAATTCTCAATTTACGTAAGCACACTGCTCCATATCCTACTTCTCTTGCATAACTATTCTTTAACTTACGGCCACACCGTAGACAAAACTCATGTTCATTTTTTACCACTTCGCCGTTTAAGTTGTCTTGCTCTATCATGGATATAATTTCCTCTCTCAACCAATTCGGTCATCTTTTTCTGTCGAACTTCATTCTCAGCATCCAATCTTTTTCTAAAATCTACATACTCGGTGCATTTCGAATGACATCCGACATAACGTTTCTCGCAGTCTTTACAAGGGCCTTTAATCATAATGTGTTTACCAGTAAATACTCTATAGCATTTCCTTCCTCTATTTTTCCGGTCTTAATTCCAACTTCGACCTTCTGAATCAATTGTAACATATAAATCAGTTCTTCGTTACTATAACTTTGTAGATGTTGCTTTGCACACTTCACTTGCCACGCACTCAACCCTGTTGACTTACAAATATCTGCTCCACTGTGTGCTTGCACCTGCAATAATGCTTTTGTATTTGAATACATGACTGACAGCATCACCATTGTTGCTTCTCCGATTTCTTTACACTGTTCAAACAAATCGAATGTCAATCTTGGTTTACGGTCAAGATATGCGCCAACAAAATCAAAGATTGCATCGTGTGGTGGCTGATGAATTGTTCCTGTTGTTAACAATACTTCAAAACTGTGGTCTAATTTATCTTCCTCACCAGATTCTTTTGCATATCTCTGTATTTTATCAATCTCTAACAAGCATCTGCCGTAGGCATGTTCACAAATTTCTATTAGACGCTCTGTATTGCGCTCTGACAGCTTTATCTCTCGTTTAACGTACTTCTTTAGCATCAAATCAGAAAGTTGCTCAAAAACGATTATAGACGCTTTAAACGCTTTATAAAACTTCGTGCGCTTGTCAATATTTGTCAATAACAGAATCAGATAATTATCTCCTAATAATCCATTCTGAATCTGCTGTTGCAATTTTTCATTGGTCATTAATTCTTTATCATCACGAACTATGTAGATATATGGTTTCAACACAAAAGAACGATTCTTTAATTTACCATATATATCAGAAATAGAATCAATTCGTTTTGTTTCCATTCCCAAACTTTTTGCCATCTGTTGAATGTAAATATCTTGGACTTTCCACTCATCACCTGTCCATATCATAAATGAATCCAATTTCTTATTGACAATATGATTTTTTAATGTGTTTACGTCCATTTACAACCAAGCCTTTCTAATAGCTAAAATCCACATATCTATCAAACTTTGACGATTTATTCCTTTAATTTGCAATTTTCTCACAAATTCACCGGTTAAAATGACTGCTTTTGCATATTTAACATCGTGTGAACTTTCAAACCTATCCAAACACAGTTTACAAAATGCCTGCCAAAATAACTCTAAGTCATATCCCGTAGAATCTTCTTTCAATGCGACTTTGTTTGGAATTTTAAACGCATTTGATATACTGACCTCTGCTATATTATCAATTACTAAATCGACATAATTCATAAATTCGCCGATATTCATTTTTGATAATATCTCAACATCTCCCGGAGTTTTACAAATCTCCACCATAAACTGAATTGCTTTTTGCCCAACAATTCCGTCCATTAATTTCTTAGCGTACTCTGTCAATTCTGTCGGTGTGTATAAATCTGTGTAAAATATCTGTGCTCGACTTCGAATCGTTTCAAGTGCCAAATATTCGTTTTCTAAGGTCATAATAAAATATGCATTATTTGGCGGCTCTTCTGTGACTTTCAATAATGCGTTTTTAGCGGCTAATGACATACTATCAGCATCTGAAATGACATAACACATCGTCTCATGCACTTTATAAGCATCTGTAATCATGTTTCGTATATCATCTACTTTTATATTGCAATCGTAGATAATTGCGTGTAAATCACACGCAATCTGATGTGCTAATTCTGTCTTTTCACTCCCTCTCGCTCCAACAATAATTGAAAACCTTGGAAATGAATCTGATTCTATCAATTGGATAATTCGACTATGTAGATTTTTCTGTCCAATCATACTCACGCCTCACTTCCATACTCCACAAACAAAGTTGCTTCAATATCGTATTTCGGTGTCGAACTATATTTAATATCAGCATTGAGATTTATCATTGTGGATAAAAGATTATTAAGTGTATCAAAATCTGAACCTTTTAAATCTTCAAGCCATTTTTCATAATCCGCTAATCTCGGAATGGTCATATATTCCCACAACCTACCAATATCATATTTCTGCACATCAAGTAAAAACTGTGTGTACTGCTTCACGAACTGCTTTAAGTCTTTACCGGACGCATACAGTTCCTCTATGACCCTTATAGAATCGCTCATATCACGTTTTAATATCGCATCTGATAACTTTATCATTACATCGTATTCAACTGTTCCTAATGCATTTACTACGTTCTGTAATGTCAATATTCGAGAATAAGCTAATGATTTATCCATTAGCGTAATTGCATCTCTCATACCACCATCTGCTATCTTTGCTATGTATTCAACTGATGGAGAAATTGTTTCCATTTCTTTAGCGGTTACATATATACCTTCATCATGAAGAATTTGCTTTAACCTCTGTACAATGCCTTTCTGACTAATTCTCTGAAAATCATAACGCTGTACACGACTGATAATTGTTTTTGGAATCTTCTGTGGGTCTGTGGTACAGAAAATAAAAATACTTTTTGCAGGCGGTTCTTCAATCAGCTTTAACATAGCTTGCCACGCTGAATTACTCAATGCATGACACTCATCAATGATAAAGATTTTATATTCGCTGTCCAAACTCTTTGTCTGTGCCTGCTGAATGATTTCTCTCACATCATCCACACTATTATTACTCGCCGCATCAAGTTCGATTGGATTTCCCTGTCCATTATTAATATCGTGCGCAAATATTCTTGCGCACGTTGTTTTTCCACATCCCGCCGGTCCACAAAACAGATAAGCATTTTTTACCTCATGAGAAGCCAGCTGTTGCTGTAGAATAATCTTCGTGCTTCCCTGTTCTGTAACATCTTCCCATGTCTGCGGTCTATATTTAATTGCAAGTGATTTTACTGCCATTATTCTGCCCACGCTTTCTTAACCGCCCAATATACTGCATCATAAATTGTTTCACGTAACTTATCGTAATCAAATGGAATCTGATTAACAGTCTCGGTTTCTGTCTCAACTACAGGCTCTTCTTCAATCTCCGGCTCTTCAATTTTATAATCATCGTATTTAATATTGTACAACTTTTCAAGCAACTTAATTGCTGGTGTTCCGATATATCCTCGTGAAATACAATTTGAAATATACCAACTTGAATATCCAATATCTGCGGATACCTGTCGATTCGTTAACTTTCTATCTTCGATAAGTTTTCTAAGTTTATCGCCATTAATAAACTGTTTTGTAATATTACCCATTCTTTTCATCCTCCAAATTTAATCACTTTAATTCAAGCATCAAGCATATAAAGAGCGTATTCATATGTTCCGTATTCATTTCTACCACTGACTGGAACTGTAATAATGTTATACCCGAGTTTCCTTAGTCTATAAATAATCGAACTCAATCTTGTAATGTGAAACTTCTCAAACGCTTCAAAACTGCTGATACTTCCGCACTGCTTAATATATGCGAGTACATCCTTAATCTGTGACTTGTGTTTTCTAAAAGGTTCGTTATTCATTTTTATCCTCCTCATTATTTACATAAAGATTGAAAATCTCATAGCCTTTGTACATGATATAACGCTTTTTGTACTCGTCACTGTGTTCACCGGTATGAACTTCATATCCAATAATATCAGCAATCTTTTGCACATCGGAAACATGAATTGCTTTTGGTGAACAAATGCCATCAAGATTATAAATTCCTTCGTTAAAGAACATTCCGTGTGACTTTGCTTCAATCTGTGCATCAAGCCAGTCCATAAGCTGTTCTTTTTCTGTTCTTTCCTCAATCTCAATCATTATATCTTTCCTCCCTCACATACTGTAAATAGTCTTGAAACTCTCGTTCTGTAACAATGTAATATCTCGTATTTTTAGATTCTCCAAAATCAAAGCACAATGCGTGATAATTCTTTCCCATAGCAAACGCTTCTTCTTGATTTTTCTCTAACCACTCTTCTTGCACTGTGAATGATTTCTTCGGCTTTGTAGATGTCTTGCACTCTATCAAACAAATCTCATTATACACATCGCCTTTTTGAAAAGCTGTTGCGCCGCTATTGGCAGTTTGTCTACCACCAATAGCTTTTGCAACTTTCTTCTCCTGTTTATCGGAATAAAATCGAGTTGGTTTATTCATAATATTCCTCTTCATCCTCATCCCAATACGATTCATCATACTCATCATAGTCGGCATCAATAAATCTATATGGGCCGTCACAATGATAAATATCGCCAACTCTCTCAACACTATTCAGAGCATCGAGATATTCCATATTTAAATATCTATCCGCTAACTCCTTCAGCAGTTCTTCATATTCAGACCCGTCATAAATATCATTAATTTCAGATAAAATATCATCTGCATCTGCATATTCAGCAAGCCAATTCGCATAACTTGATAAATCATTGCACCACCCGGCGAGATACTTCGTATTATCAAATACATCACCATCATTATACCACTTATAAACAAGTTTATTTACCGCGGTAACAATCTGTGTTGCTTTCGTATCTCCCTGACCTGAAATGGGAAGATACTTATCATTCACTTCATCAAATTCCTGCTTATCATAGTAACTCCAAAGAACTCCAACTGCCATTTGTTTTTCTCCTTTCAAATTGTGTTGTTTTTCTAACTGTCTATATGTTATCATGTTATATAATGTTTGTCAATACTTTTTTAAAATTTCTTGTAAAATATCTATAGCTAATCTTAATGCATTTCTCTTATGTGGATAAAAATCAGTTTTAGAATTATTTAACACCAGCATTAATTCTGTAATAGCTTCTTGGATTTCTTTCTTTTCGTATCTCTTCATCTTCTCTAAAGCACTTCCATGAACAAAAGTAATTGCTTTTCCCATTTTTATATGCCCAGTTACTTGACATTACCTTAAATTTTTTACCACATATTTTACAAGTCTTAGTTCTTTCAAAACTATCCCACGTTATCATTCTTCCCGCCTTTCTACATCATCCTCGTCTTCTTCATCATATGCCCTATATGGAGTAAGTGCATTCGCTAATAGTGAAGCAAACCTGCCACCTATAGTCTGGCTTGCGTTGATTTCCTGTGCCGTAGCTTCGATTTCCGTAACAGTTTCGATAACTTTGATTTTCATTCTTCCCTACTTTCTGCCACAAATCTTGTAGCATATATCATCTTTGACAACTTCTCAAGATTTTTCTTTGCGTATCCATACATCGCATCAAACTCTGACAATTCCTTTGTGACGCACATTCTGTTGATTTCGCCTTGTATCGTATCGGCAAGTATCATCATTGTTTTTCTTTCATTCTCCGTCATTGGTTCTCCTCTCTTTCGGGCAAGTAGGTAAAAACCATTTATATGCTGTGTCGCATCCGTCAATCTGAATGTTCAGTTCTTCGCATACATAAGTCAAATCGTCAATCGACATATCCCGACATCGCAAATGTGGGCAATCAGACGGACAATCAAGCGGAAATCGAATCATCGGTTCTCCTTTCTGCATAACTGCAATGGTCGTGACCGTCTTTGATGTGCTTCAATCCGCTTTCATGGTCGCACTCCACAAAATAACTGTTGAAGTATTTGCAATCCTTGCACCGTATGATTTCGGGCTGTGCGGACGGCAGATTTCTAATGATTTCTGCACACTCGCTTACAATGTCTACAAACAATGTATAATTGTGTCCTCTACTCTTTTCATGTTCAGCAAGTGCATCTATCGCCGCCTGTCTGTAGATAATATCGTCCATTAATCATCCCTCCATCCGTTCGGTCTATAGATATTTCCATCTGCATCGTACATTATTGTTATTCCGCCACCACCTCGCTGTAAATATCCAATGCCGGTTTCTGTATCAACAATAACCTCATACGCACCGTACTGCTCAACAACTTTAAATCTATCATTTTTCAAACCACACCCACTCAGTAATGTAGATGCTATAATGATTAACAGTACAATCCTTCTCATATATACCTCGCAATTTCATGACGATATTGCTTTACCTCTTCCTGTAATTTCTTTTCATCTTCTGCAACATTCTGACTTAACTCTAAAATTGCTACTTCTCTTTCCACCTCATACTTTCGTAACAACTCTAATGCTATTCTCTTTAATGGACTTTCTTTCTTTTCAATCATCCGAATTTCACCTCAATTCCAAGTTCATCTTTGATTATCTGCATCTGCTCATCCCACGTAATATAATCTTCTACCAAACCGGCAGTTTTAGAATTAAATCTATCCACGAACTGTTTACATCTTTTTGCACCAAATCCAAATTCATCATGTAGAACCGCCAATGCAAAAACAAGAATAACGTTCATGCTCCGATTAATTACATCATCGGTTATCTTTTTTAACTCCTTCTGCTTTATTGGTATTGAAAGATTTAACGGACTTCGAAACGCCAATTCTTTTTCAAACGCTTCTAATCCGTTTTCTTTAATCTGCTTATATGCATATACCATTCCTTCAAGCCTGTACTCAGCCAGTTTATCACGCATTAAAATAGCCTCCTCTTCACTGCTTTCTTAGGTTTCTCTATATCTTTCTTAACTTCTTTTTTAATACCAAGTAACTGCTGTGCCTTATTCACCACCCACTTATCAGTAATTGGTAAATTGAATCCTGTAGATGCGTCAAAATCCTTAAACGCATCGTTCCATATAACTTGATTAGCAATAGTGGGATACTCTTTCTGCAATTCGACTAACTCTCTTGCCCATGTATCCCACTGCTTATCAGATATAAAATTTGCATTTAATTGATAATAGATACAGGAATGTACAAGTATCTGCAATCGCCTTTGCTGTATCTTTTCTGCAATATTTAATTCTTCACCTTTAAATAATTCGTATGTTTTCATCTATCAATATTCAACATACCAAAGACCACACTCATTATCAAGTTTCGGCGTATAAACAATGTCTCTGACGAATCTCGACAACTCTTTATTATACATGACACCAATTCTGTTTGTTTTTGATGTTCCTGTTTTAGTCATTTTATATGCTACTTCGGACTCACCGCAAAACATAAAATAACATCTATTTCCTGCTATTGCATATCTAACATGGTTATTTGATGTATACATACTATCACACATCGGAAATGAAATTACAATTAGGTCACCTCTTTTTTTCAGTTTCTGCAACGAAAATCTTACGGAAGGAACTGTGTATCTGTTGCGTTTGCCACAACGCCGACTCTTGCAACTAAATGTTAAATTCTCAAATTTCATGTTTTTTTCTCCTTTTTATTAGTGTTTGTTGTGTTTATGTTTCTATAGTTTCAAATGCACAAGATGGGATTCGAACCCACACTCTTTTTCAGAAGCGGATTTTAAGTCCGCTGTGTCTGCCATTCCACCACTTGTGCAAAAAGCGGTTTAACACGTATAGCCAGCTTCTGTACAGAATCAACACTTGAACTATACAACCGCTTTAATAGGAACATCAAGAATCGAACTTGAATCAATGGTTTATAAGACCATCGCACTCACCATTGTGCTATGTTCCCATGACTGCCCCAACTGGATTCGAACCAGTAATGCCGGCGTCAAAGACCGGTGCCTTAACCATTTGGCGATAGGGCAATGTGCAGTTCCAAAATAAGAAGGTCTTGCATATATGCTTAGTTCCCTCATTACATTCTCCGTCAACGTGTAGGAGCAACTTATTTTGGCATTGTCATTCTCTGTGAGGCGTTCTGCTTACTCTCACATCATCCGGGTGCGACCCGTCCTATTCGGAACGACAGGATTCGAACCTGCACATCTGAGCAACTCACGGATATACCGCTTTCGCGTGGACTCTCCCATTAATTTACGTTCCGAAATGACTGGCGGCAGTCTTGGCTCCTCATCGACTGCACTTTAATGCTCATTAACAAACCAGTCTTTTATGCGGGTAAGGATTTGCACCTTACATGATGGACTATCGCAATACCATCGTCTCGCTTGCGAAACCCAATGCGTCTACCTATTCCGCCACCGCAATCTTTATTTAATCATTCAATAAATCTTCAAGAAACTCTCTAAACTCATCCAGTTCTTTGAGTTTAATAGATGCTTCTTCTTTTACATTCTGAAACCTTTCATTTAAATCCTTCTCAGAAAGTAATGCAAGTTCTACGCACTCATTAATATCTTCCTCATCAAATGCACCACATCTAACAAGATTTCTAATCAAAACTGATAACTCTGCCATTAAATCAATTTTACCACCCTTAATTTCAACTTTACTGCAATCTGCTTTTAACATATTAAATCTCCTCCCATTCTGTAACTTTACGTTTCACAATTACCACTCTATCAAAATATTTATAGGTTGAATAGTAATCATATGCTTTTTCTAAAAGTTCTTTTGCTTCCTCTTCTGTAGTAACAATTTTATTTTTATAACTTCTCGGTCCGTAAACTGATGTAAAATAGGCCATTACTTTATACTCGTACATTACGCCACCTCTTTTTCAATAATTGCAGATTTAATAATCCAACCTTCCCACACAACATCAACAAGTTTCTTTTTAATTCCATCAACATCATTCATATCCAAATTCATAATAAACGGAATTTTTGTGATGCACTCAGGTCCGATGCCATACATTTTCGAAACTTCGTTTGTAAGTGTTCTACCACACCTCATACACTTAATAACTGGTTCAGCCTGTCCGTGCAATTTCATATATACCATGCCTCGAGTTTCTTTTTCTATCGTACCCACCATTGTTCTCAACGGCATCGGAACATCTTTATTCCACTTCGCCATAAAATCAAATTCTGGTGTTGCTGTTTCTGTCATATACTTTTTAACAGTGATACGATATTCTTCTGATTTGCTCTCAAACGCTTCTAATTTGCACTGTACTGCATTTTTACTCTTCGCATAAAGTTTTATATGTTCTACATTTGAAAGTGTCTTACAAACGCTCTCAGCTTCTTCTATACTGTTGTACTCGGTACCGTCTATTTCAACGGTACCTTTCCAATTTTTTAAAAAGTCTAACATTTCTCGACCCTCTTCTCGACCTGCTTATCAGTAAAAAATGCGGCATTTACAAGAATGAGTTTCGTTCTTTTTTCATCTGCTTCATTCTCTGCGATTTCTTTTTTACTGTACTTGCTCGGCTTCCAAATCTTTGTCTTGAAAACCGCTGTCTCGCCTTTCTTTACATTAAAGCCTTTACGCTTCCATCCAGCAAACGTATCAACTTCAACTTCCATCGGGTCGAGTTCTGCGAGTGCCATTGCTGTTAAAACGATTTCTGCGTTTGTCATTTGTTTTCTTCCTTTCTATCTTGTTTGTAGTGTTCTTTGAACTGTCTATAATATATCATGTTATATAATGTTTGTCAATAGAAAAAATTAAAAAAGATGCAATTTCTTGCATCTTTTATTGTATTAATTTTCATACAATTTTGAATCAACCAACTGCTCTACTCGTTCAAGTAACAAGTTTTCACTTTCCAATTCTTTATAAACATTTGCTTGACCTTGAATCTTTCCGCATAATATTTCACCCGTATCAGTATCAATTATATCAAACCACGCACCGTGCTTATCTATGATTCCATATTTAATTGCTACCTCAACCAAGTCTTTCAGATAGTCAATCCCTGTCTCGTAATTAAGTGTATAAAACCCTGTTCTTCTGACAGGCGGACACGTTTTATTTTTTGTCATGCTCATCATGACAATGTTTCCAACAGGATTTTCCGCACTTCTTGTAAGTTCATTTCCTTTTTCATCTATAAACTTACCTCGGCTGAATTGCATCCGCACCGCACAAAAATGTTTCCACGCTTTACCGCCCGGTGTTGATATACCGCCCCAACTACTATTCAAATCCTCACGAATCTGATTAATACCAATTCCTGTGCATTTATGTCTCTGCATCAGCATTTCTACTTTCTTTCCGAATAGTGTCAATGCTTTTGCTATACCACCGTATGTTTTATCCTCAAGTGTTTTCTCAAGTTCTTGTGAGGACATTAAAGCGCCGATGCTATCAAGTACCCACAACCCAACTTCTCCGGTATCAACTGCATCACATATGATTTGAAAAATTTCTTCTGCTGATTGAGATTTTGGCTGTAAAATATATAACTTCTCAACATCAACTCCAAGTTTTTTCGCCCATTCAACATCAAGTGTATTCTCAGCATCTACATAGATTATGTCTCGTGCATCTTCCATATGTTGATAGTTAGCAACTATGTCAAGTGCAGTTGTTGTTTTACCGCCGTGTTCTTCACCGTAAAACTCTGTTATCTTTCCAATAGGAATCCCACCAAATGTGCAGTAATTCATTCTCGGTGATGTAAACGGTATTCTTCGATAACTATAATCATTCAGACCTCTTGTCAGAATCTCCTCTTTCTGCTGTTTGTTCACATTCTTTACTATCTCGTCTAATTTCAGCCCCATTTTCTACCTCTACCTCTACCAATTCAGATTCTTCTGCGGTAATATACCCCGTCCGGAACATAGGTATGTCAACTGTATATGATATTTGATTTTTACTTGGCCCAATTTTAATTGCTACAATTCGACCTTTAATATATACCTGCTGTCCAACATCAAATTTCGTTTGCATCTTCATCCTCCAAATCACAAAGAAAAGCAATATTAGTTGCTAAATGCCATAAATGCGGAAGCCTGCTTTCTTCATCAACTCCGTGTGGGTCATCAAGATATGCTAAAAAATGTCTAAAGGCGGCATCTTTATATCTTTCTATCTCTACTCGTTTCCAATTATCCGGGTCGTGATATTTTTCAGTGCCGTACATTCGTACTCGTGCAATATCCTTAATGATTTTTCGTGGAACTAATGTTAATCTTAATTTTCCCGCATCTGCTTTCGCCTCTTGGTCATACATTATTTACCACTGCCTCCCATTCTTGTAAGTTCCATTTCTTGGATTCTTCTACTGAGTACCTTTTTCACACTTGATAAAAGTTCCTGTGCGTTCTCCACCTTTGCTTTCATCGTCTTGTATGCTCTTGTATAACTGGATGAGACTATATATTCTTCCTGACTTGCTAATTCTGCAAGAGAATCTTTATCTGCTACTGTACCCTTATCCTGTCTTGCTCTTACAGTGTGATACATTTCTTTATATACCGCTTTTGCAATATCATCACGAATACCAAGCTGTTCAGTCATTCCGCCCGCAAAATATATGTATGTAGAAAGATTCAAACAAAAATCATCCAATTCATCTGTTGTCGGCGGATTCTCACCATCTTTTAAGCAGTCTTTTATAAACGCAACATAATTATCCAAATCTTTACAATACGGACGTATAATACCATTTACTATTTCATCAATAATTAACGACTTACTTTCCACATCTTCTTTAATATCGTTAATTTCATCCAATTCTTCATCTGTTAAATTGAATTTCATTATAAATCCCCCATCGAACCAAAATCTTTATACTCAGGATAAAATTTGCACTTAAATTCTTTCGCTAAACAATGACCGTTCTCCTTTATTTCAAATGGACATTCCTTGCACATAAACTCTAAATCATCCTGCACTCTCGTATCTATACACCACACTTTTGTAAATATATCTAACAACTGTACTGCCATCTTATTGTTTGGTTCTCGATAGTTAATATAAACAGGTTCGTCAGATTTACAATTTTGACAACTCATTTAAAAATTCCTCCATATCATAATCAAAGAAAACTCTTTTCTTTTTTCCTTTTATTTCTGGAATAGAATATCGTGTATTATAAACATCAACACAAGAATCCCAATAACAATTAAGGCTTTTCTTACCATCATTTTTTAACATTTGTAATACTTGAATTGGTATGAATCTTGTAATATCTTTATCTATCCACCAACAAATAACTCCTGCAAATACACCTTCTATCTGAGATTTTTCAAGAAGTCCGTTCCACTGTGTTTCTGTAATATTACTGAACGGTAAACTCGCTCCATGAACTGATTTACATTCAAAATAATATTCGTAAGGTTCTCGGTAAATGATAAAATCACAAATATTTTGACTTCCTTTGAATCCTGTTGTTTGGTCATGTAAACGGTCGATAGAAACATTCGGTACTTTCTCAAACGCTTCCCATATCACACCCTCAAATTGTTTTCCTCTGTTTACAGTCATTATCCATCCTTTCCACACTGAGTTTTATAAATACAGTAAGAACACGTTTTCTTCGCCACATTTTCAGGTTTAGGCGGTGCAATCAGCCTTTTAACATAGCCGTCACACTCATCAATATAACCAATCAAATCTTGTTTCATTTCATCTGTTGGTTTAAACATAAATGCCTTCATATCAAGCATATCACGGTTTATATACACAAACAAAACCTCATCAATTCCAAATGCAATTGAGTACGCAGTTGCCTGATGATAATGCGATTCATCAACACTCTTTCTGTTCATGAACTTATAACTGCTCTCAGTTTTTAATTCCAAAATATAATAATGATTATTATATTTTATAATACCATCACAGAGAAAAGACATATTCAAATCTTTATGATAGAGTTTTGTCTCCATACCGCTCTTTGCAACAATATCTAAATAATCAAGATTACGCTGTTTTACAAAATCTGCTACATCTATATATTCACAATCCATACCGTTATTTTTCATATTATCAACTGCTGTTTGAATACGAATGTGAATATCAGAACCACTATTACAAATACCTACCAGCGTATAACTTGAACTTGATACATCCGGCTGTATACCTGCAACCTGATAATAACTCGCACGAATACAATTCATCCCACTTGGTTTATATGTTTTACTCGGCAGTCTACTTTCTTTATCTGCATCTAATTCAATACTTCTTTTTAAATCATTTAAAAAATCAGTTTCTGGAGGCAGTGTTTCTTTTGTTGTTTCGATTAGTCTCATTACATTTTTTAAACTGTTTCTCGCCATTACAGATTCTCCTTTACAATATTGATAAAGAATGGCAACATAAGAATAATCCCTATACCCATCTGCTTTACCATATCTTTTATAGAATAATACCCTCCGAACTCAGCAGTATAATCACAATTTCCAACTGCTCCTAAAAAACAAATAAATCCAACAAGTGCTAATAATCTGATTGCAATTTCATAATTCGTTTTCTTTTCTTTCCTCATTTTTACTCCCCTTTTATGTGTTGTTTATCAACTTCTATAAACATTATATAACATCTTATACAGAATGTCAAGCATTAAATTAAAATGACAGCAGATTTCTCTGCTGTCAACTTCAAGGAAGAATGTAAATTATTCCTCTTCTTCTGATTCATCATCAAGAAGTGCTACAACAACGGTAATATTTCCATCTACCATTTTTACGGCATTGTCTTCGCCGTAATACATTTCAATAACATCTGTCTGAATAGATTTCACTTCCTGTGTAATCATCTGAATATCAAGTAAGCAAGTAAACGGATTAAATCCTTCACTTGTCACATATTTAATTATCTCAACACCACTAAACGCTTTTGAAGAAATTTGCAGTCCGTCATTGTTGAATGTAAATCTGACCGCGTTCTTATCATACTTACCAACAAACAGCGAAAGTCTGTCGAGTACCTGTAACAATTCTGATTTAGAAAGTCCGCACACACTATCAAATTCTGTATGAACTAACTCGCCAATAGCATCGTGCGCATACTCTTCAATACCTTCCATTAATGTACCGTATACAACACAGTCTGGTGTTTCAAACATAATCTTATTATCTTTACGGATAACATTAATCTTTTCAGCCTGCATAACGTCAAGTAAATCCATCATTTCAGAACTTACAAGGGCGGAAGATTTTAAGAGTTTAATTCCCATATCTGCAATCTTATAGGTGTCTGTAGCAATAATAGAATCACCAACGTAATATCCTGTATAACACGGATTCTCCAATGTAACTGCAAGAGCAGGTTTCAATGTTTCAAGAATAACTTTGATTGTTGTTAGGTTAATTGTATCTTCAAGAATTCCACCGAAGTCAAACGGGTTCGGATATTTAATAAGCTGACCGTTTTCATCAAGCGGTAAATCAATCTTGTAATCGCCGTTACCGTTGATAACAAGTACACTTACATCAGGTCTAAACTCAATAGTAACAAAATCACAGGTCATGCGAGAAACAAGTTTGGCAAATAAATCTGCATAAACAACTGCATAAAAATCATCGCCTTCAATCTTTTCCTCTCTTACCTTGATATAGTTTGTAGCATCTGTAGTGGTAAAAGAAAGTACATTCTTTTCTAATTTGATTTCCATTAAACTTGTAATAGGAATCAACTTATTATTAGATGCTCCCTTAACTGCTCTTGATACCATTTCTTTAAGTTTTGCTGTTGCGAGTTTAATCTTCATTACTCTTTCCTCCTCTTGTATCATTTGTGATATTTATAAGTTGCTTCTCTCCAGTGCTGAGAAAAGAAACTTGGAATAACACTTACAACTGTTGCTCCGAAGGCGTTTGTATGAGCAGTTCGACTTGTTTTATTCATGCTCTTAATTTCTGCTTTCTTCATCATATTTCTCGCCACATCACGCTTTAACTTTCTCAACTGATTCACGATTCTTTCCTCCTACTGCTAAATATAAAAATGGTGTATCAAGTAGTGCTACAATAATTTCAATAATACAACACGTTGCTGTCATTGAAAATATATCTCTCATTGAGTAAATTCCTAAAAATGCGATAACATAGAAAAGATAATTTTCTATACATTGAGAAACAATGGTGGCAACATTATTTCGTAAAAACAAATATTTACCATTAGTCTTTTTTCTAATCTTTTCAAATAAATAAATGTCAAGCTGATTTGAAAATATAAACATAGAACAACTCGCAATAGCAACTCTGGGAAATAGTCCAAATATATTTTTCATACTTTCCTGAACAAAATCTAATTCATTAGGAATAAAGGCTATGGCAATCTGTGTCAGCACTATTGTTATAATTTCTACGCTAATTCCCATCCAAACAGCTTTTCTTGCGGCTTTCACTCCATATCGTTCAGTTAAAATATCGGTTGCAAGAAATACGGTTCCAAATAATACGTTTCCTAAGGTTGCTGACAATCCAAATAAATCAACGCTCTTGCAAACAAACACATTTGCAACAACTACAGCCATTCCGATCCAGGCATAAATTCCATCTTTTCCGAACAATTTCGAAACTAAAACGAGCAATCCAAATGTAACAATTGCGGTAACAAAAAATAATACAGTGTTCATTAATTTAATCTCCTTTGTTTTTATTATGGTCGGGTTAATGAGTAGAAGAACCGACACATTTATATGCATATAAAATATCTAACATCAGAACAATTTCTTTTTTCTTGCACCTCCTCTAAATTTATAGTTTTTTGCCCAATCCATTAAATATTTTATATTAATAATATAACGCACATAATCAAATTTGGCAACCTCATCAAATGTAAATCCTAAAGATTCAACATAATTAACCAAATTTAAATAGGCGCTCTCTGTATTTTTAACGTGATTTTTATCATAATATCCCCGTTCACTAACATAAACTGTTCCCCACGGTGTATATATTGACCCCATTGCCGCTGTTAATTTCCAACTTGTGCTATCAGCACTTGTATACGGATATAACTCTAACATTCGTAACTGTGTCATACCAAATGCGTGAGTTTTTACATTGGGATTGGATGATTTTTCTATTATATAAAAACTCTTTGTTAAAAAATCTTCAAGTCCCGAAACATCTACAGCTGGAGAAATTCCTATATATGGAATATGTTCTCCACTCTCATCGGTCCACTCCAACATATTCCATAACCACTGATAATCTTCGCCTTGATGAAATATTGGAATTAACTTCTTAGGCTCAATTAATCTATCTCTCATATACAAATAATTTTCCCAACTCAATTTCGGTGCATTTAATCTTTCTTCTAAGGTTTTAGGCTTACCCATTTGACCCGGAATAGTATCAAGCTGTGCAAATATTGTACACTTATCAGTAATAGAATTTAAATAATCTATGTATGAATCCACTGAGATTGTAATTCCCTTTGTGTATGCTGTGTACGCTCCTGAATCAATAAATAATTTTGATACTTCGTCTTTCCTCTGTAACCACTCCGCAATGTTACTTCTATCAATTAACTGACTTTGAAGCCTATTAGCACTGTGACTTAATAAATACTCATCGGCGATTTTATTTTTTGCTCCAGCAAAATATAAATCAAACATCAAATAACCTCTTCTTACTAATATTTACCAATATATCTTTATCACAAAATCTATCAATATCATCTTCCGTATGAACAGACCTTAAAACATCGAGTATATTTGAACAATAATTATCAATCTGAAAATAATCACAATATTTGGAAAGGAGTTCAAATTTATTAATTAAATTCTCAACGGTTTCTATTCTAAACTCTTTTACAAATTTTACAGGACATTTTAAAGCCCAATTTCTCCCGTACTGCATAATCCCAACATGAGTGGTTTTATTTTTCTTATTATACATAAATCTAACATGAGGAAATTTGCACGTTAAACTACTAACCTGATGAATCCCACATCCAAGTTTATCATCATTTACCGGAATATTCCAATGACACCGTTTCAATACTCCTCTATCATCAAATATATGTATTTGATACGGTAACTTTGACCTGTAAAGGACAAACTTATTATTACCAACATCTACAGCAAATTCTTGTAAAGAATCAACAAGTTCTTGAATATACTCTATATTGGCACCCAAATGAATACTACTATCTAATTTGGTAGATAACGATAATATATCACGCATACCATCAACTTCAAACGGTAAAAATATTAAATCCTCGTGGATGCAACATCTTCCGCAAACCTCACAACCATCGACATAAAATAAACTTTTATTTAACACAAGAGATTTACAGCTTTCAACACTAACGGGATATACATAGGATAATATTTTATCAACATTATTAACACTCATTTAATTGATTCTCCGTACCACGCTCGTGTTATTTCAACATCGCACTTAATCGGAATTGTTAATCTGCTCTTAGCCGCCTCTGACATAAGCTGTGCAAATCGTTCAGAACATTCTTTTACGTTCTCTTCCGGACACTCTGCTATCAGTTCATCATGAACTGGTATGAGAAGTCTAAACCCCAATTCTTTTAGTCTCTCATCATTACCAACTAAAATCATTGCTAACTTACTCATGTCTGCGGCTGAACCTTGAATCCTTGCATTTACACACTGTCTTTGAGCATCTGCTATTTTTGCTCCATTATCAACAATCCATATTCCTTCTTTGTTTGCTTCTTCAAAGATTTTCCGCTTTTGCCCAAAATACGCCTGTCTTAATCTTCGAACGTACTTAGCCTGTACTTCGTCAGGCACATCATAGGATTTATCCACGTCTTCGGACAAACTTTGCTCAAAGTCAAGTAAATCATCATCGGGTGGCGCACCGTCCTTCCATCTGAACTCAAACTCCGGCAGTTGTAAATCGGGCAATCTTCTTTTTCTACCCCACAAGGTAGTAACATATCCTTTTTCATAAGCCATATCCAAACTATCTTGTTCAAACTTAGGAATTGCAGGAAAGCCTTTAAATACAGAATCTTTTATTGCTTGAGCCTTCTTTGTTGTTGTGCCAAGCTGTTCTGCGATTGATGGCACTCCCCGACCATATAGAACTCCGAGCAGTATGCTCTTTGCTTGACTTCTACGATTTTTACCATCCGGATTCGTTGTGCCATCGGGACGAAATTCAAGACAATTGTCATAAGTAGTATTAAAACTGAGAGCCGCAATTTCCGCATATAAATCTTTTCCTTCCTGATATGCTTTAATCATTTTCGGGTCACCACACATCTGTGTCATAACCTTCGGTTCCTGTTGAGAGTAGTCACTACTCATAAGAACATATCCATCTGATGCCACAAACATCTTTCGAATATCTTTATTATGAGACGGAATATTCTGTAAGTTCGGGTCAGAACTACTAAATCTTCCTGTATCTGCACCATACTGATTGAAATTACAATGAATACGTCCATCTTTAGGATTTACACAATTCGGTAACTTATCAATGTACGTGCTTACAAGTTTTGACATTTCTCTAAAATCGAGAATTGCTTTTGCAATTGGATTGTCAATTTTCTGTAAAATTGCTTCTCCTGTTCCTCTCGGTGATTTGGGGTCGGGCGGTTCTATTCCAATAATATCGTATAATAAAATTGCAATCTGTGTCGGACTTCCGATATTAATTGGCGTATCAAGTTTGTGATTCAAATTCTTCTGCTTATATGATTCTATTTCCGAATCATACATCGCACAACACTTATAAAATTCTTGTGTCTTTTCTTCAAGCAGTTTATTATACTTCTCCGATAACTTTTGCTGATATTCAAAATCGAATTTCACTCCGTTATCTTCCATATCACAAACTACTTTCACACACGGCATTTCAATATTAAAAAATACCCAGGATACACCGTTCATTCCATTTCTATCTTCATTTGGCTTATCAGCATCATAATATAAATATTTCTTCTGATACTGATATAGTTCATATGTAATAATAGCATCGTGTGCCGCATAAAGATAAAAAGTATTGATAGGAATTTTATCTGCTGTTATTCCTTTAAACAATGCGTCAAACTTAAATTCATCTTCTTCACCGTTTAATACATATTTCTTATGAAGTGCTTTAAGTCCTTTAGACTCCTCATTCTCGTTAAGAAGTCTACTCGCTAAATAACAATCCCAGGTACAATAAATATCTTTAACACCAAGCTGATTTCTTATTACACGAATATCAAATTTAGCATTAAACATTATTATGTCAATGTGATACTTCTGTACTAATGTATTCAATAAATCCCCGACCTGCTTCTCTGTCAACTGATTCTCTACACGTACACCTGTAACATAAGATACATGGTTAATTGGCACATAAGCGGCAGGTTGATTAGGTGTATATATACATAATCCAACAATCTTATCCGTCAATGGGTCAAGCCCTGTTGTTTCAGTATCTATACTGATTACATTATTATGAACACAATCGACCAAATAATTATGCAAATCATGCTCTTCTGTTATAACAATATAATCATCTTTAAACTTACCAAGATACTTTTCTACCATAGCTTTAATCTGATTTATCTGTCCAAGAAGTCCACCACCTTTTACGGTGGTGGTACTTCTGGCTTTTGTAGCAGATTTCTTAGCTATTACTGTATCATGTTCTCTTCCAGGTCGTTTCGGAACATTAAATAGTGCCATCATTCTTCTCCAAACATAGACATGAATACCGTGATACCATCTTCATTAATAAGTGCCTTATTCTTTGAAATGAACTTCTTCAGTCTATCCAATTCCTCTTTGAGCTTCTTACACTCATTTTCCAACTTCCCTTTTTCACAATACTCTGAATACCACTTATCGTGCATACGGTCTTTTTCTTTTTCAGCCTCAAATCGTTCCTGAAGCAAATCACGATATTCATCAGTTCCAATCGTAACTGTTCCTACAATACTATACTCTTTCTTATTCTCTTCCATGAATATTCCCTCCATTAAAATCTATCTCTTCTACCACTTGTTGCCGGGGTACGTCTGGAACCACTTCTTCTATCCTCATCAAACGGTGGCTCCTCCTCTTGTCTACTCGATCTTCTTCTCACAGGAGCCTCATCTCCATCTGGCGGGAAATAACCGTTAGTAAGATAAAATTCCATATCATCAGCTGACTTATCAAGTACAATACTGCCGATAATTTCGGGAAGTTCAGGCAGGTCTTCAAGTGTCGTGTCATCCTGACCGACTTCATAAATTTCATAAGTTGTGGTAGTTTCACCAGGTCTGCCATTACGTTCAATTTCGAACTTATGACTTACAAGATTATCGTATCTCGCACAAATACTGGAAATCTTTGCAAAAAATTTCTTTCCTCGTTCCCAAACCTGTACTTTGTCTTGGTCAATATTGTAAAGCGGAATAAAAAGTCTTGCTGTCTGAAACTTCTTTGCTCTACAAAACGGACAGTTGTCAATCGGGTCATTATAATTTCTAAGACAATTTACATAACGTTTCTTATCACCAACCTCAACCTGATGTACCGCATAACCCTCAACATCGTCCATTGAATTATACATGAAACGCACTGTTGCCACGTCCTTGTCATTTTTCAATGAGAAGTAACCGGTTCCACCTTGTCCACCATAATGCTCTGCTTCATCTGCTCTAAATCTTCCCATAAGTTCTCTCCTTCCTATAGTTTTCTTAAAATACTTACGGTTATCGTTTTCTATTGCACAATCAAGTAGTTTCTTTATAACTTGAATTGTCTCATCTGATAAATCTATAAACTTATACGAGTAATGATAATTATAGTTTTTATTAATCGTATCAGGACGCTGAATCTCTTGTACCTTATAATTGCGAAACTGTAACTTCACATATCCCTTTCCCCAAACTACATGACAGAATGTTCTATCATCTGGAGACTTTATTAAAGAACAGTATTCAGCATCTTCTCTTGTTTTTCTTACTGCTCCACCAATCTGCTCTGTATATTCACAAACAAACTTTACAATATCATCAACACAATCACTTTTTAATCGTTTACTTCTTCGTTTCGGATACCTTATATACTTTGTTTTAAAAGTATCATCTTTTTTCTGTCTGATAAAATACTCATCCGCAGTGATTGTGGGCTCAGGTTCTTTTACTTCTTTCCATAAACGCTTCAATGTTGAAGTAGTCATTATAGTAGTCTGACCATCTTCATATTCAAGCATCACTGTTTTAAATCGTTTATTCTCCTCTATGAGTGTTGCTTCTTTTTTCGTTTCTTTGTTTATGTATCTCATGACTATACTATATCATTATATAACACGTTTGTCAATACATTTTAAAAGATTTCTACTAAATTTCTAAGTTCTTCTTTTGTACACTCATTCGCATCTTTTCTGCCTTTTGGAAAAATATATTCAGTAATAATTTTTGTACTATGTAGATTTTCTCGGATTCTCTTTCTCGCTGACATTCCACGCTCGTCTGAATCTGTTGCAAGTATTATCTTCCTACACGGTAATTCTCTCAACTGTTTAAACTGCAATTCATTTCCAAGTCCATTTAATGCTACCGCGCACTTATCAACAGTCCAAAATGATAATGCATCTAACATTGATTCACAAACTATCACTTCATCAGGATAATTACCTATATCAAAATTATAAACATAACTCATTTCATATAATCCATAAAGTGGTTTTTCTACTCCTTTCGGATAATTAAAGAACTTAGTCTTTACTGACCTACGAGCAATGAAAAGAGTATGACCGGCAACATCTCTAACAGGAAAAGTAAGACTTTCAGTGGCAGAATCATAACCAATATCAAAAATCTCAATAACCTCATCTGTTAATCCTCTCTTATACATATAAGGATGAATGTATCTATATTTATCTAATTCTTCTTCTGTAACATATCTTTTGCCCATTTCACTATCTTGTCGCACTCTTTTATCTGACTGTCTATATCCCGACTTATCTCTAATACTATTCGAAATAAAATCGGAACGAATATTACCATCATTCCTATAATAATCCAAAATAACATCTTTTCTCTCCTCTACTTGTACTGTTGCAAAATTCTTTAATAACCACTGCCAACCAAACTTACCTACAATATCATCTGTATATCCGAAACAGTAAGAAATTACTTCCTGCAAACTGTGTATCTCGCCGCAAGCAAAACAATGAAATATTCCATCTTCTTTTCTTATACCTGCTGACGGTCTACGCTCCATGCCGTTATTATGATACGGACAGCAAATCTGTATATGTGTCGGGCCATCTTTATATTTTTGTATCAAGGGTATACCATTTGCTCGTAACTGTGCTATTAACTCCTGTAAAATATCTTCTAACTCGGCATTAAATTGAATATCGTTTATTTTCATACCCTATCTCCGGCATCTTCATTCTCTAATAACTGCAACAAACCATATTCTCTCATCACCTCTGCCTCTATCATTTCTTCATAGAGTTTTTGCAGTTCCTCTATATTTAACTTCATCTTTCCACTCCTTTATTCTTTTCCGCCTATCATCGTTTCTGCCAAGACAACGACTTGAAAACACTCGTATAAAATCTTTGCCGGATTTCCATGCCTCCATTGAAGATATTCTTTTTGACCCATCTGCATGAGCAAGAAAATAATCTAAATCCCACTTATCTTCGAAATTAAATATTATTCCGTGCCAATAAGCGTAGGTTGTGTGGCTCCATGCGAATCCCATTTAAAATACATCCTTTTATCTGCGCTATTTCTTATCTATATTTCTGCACCAGAGGTTCATTGCTCCAATTTTTAATACCTGCGTAATGAACTATTCTCGGGTTACCTGTCGGTGTAGTCCAATTACAAGCATTATAATCGCTTGACATATCTAATATATGACCTTCACATAATTTATTAAAACAATCCTGTTCTAAAAAATCATACGGTACAGTATTCAAGGATTCTATGACTTCATCTACTTTACCGTCTCTCAATTTCTTTAAATTATATAGAGCAACTCCAACATTATAATATTTATCCATCTTTTCAAATTTACCGCCTTTACTACAATACGGCTCTAATGCGGCAGAAAAATAATAATCATCAATCGGTAAATTCCATATATCTGATATATCTTTATCAACAATTGTGTCCACGTCTAAAGATAAAATCTTATCATACTGAGGAAATATTTTTGCAAATGCGGCTCTTATCAACACCATATATGTAAATCGGTTTTTATAATTTATACCATCTTTTGGAAAATATTTCTGGTCACTAATATTTATAACTTCTATCTTTTCGGACAAATAATATGGAAATACATCATCCTCAATCAAAAAATAAACTTTATCAACGTCTGAGTGTTGCAGTAATGAATTAACTGCGGGAATCATATCTGCATATAAATTTCTACTGGCCGTATACGCCGCGATTTTCATCTTTTAATCTCCTTTCCAATTCATCAACAAGTTCGGGTTCTAACCAATATGAAGAACGAATAATTTTTCGTTCCCTATGTGGATTTGTTACGGAACCTCCCAACATATAATCTATATGGTCAACTAAATTCGGAACACAATTAATCACGCTTGTCTCCTTAGAAAAATCTTGCATATAAATCCAAAACAACGTGTCATCCATTTTTCTGCTATTAACGTATGTAGTATACCCAGTGTTTTTAATTACAAAATTAAAAAACCAATGCGCACATCCATTTGCAACACGATTTGGAATACCCATACATGGAAACGAATACCACATATATTTTGTTTCGCATAATCCCTCCTTTAAATCAGTGTAATGCATATAATTGGAACAGAATCCACAAACCACTATATTATCAAAGGATTCAGTTCGCACCTTAAAATCAGAACAAATAATTACATCATCTTGTAAATACCAAGTTATATCATTATCGTCACCAGACGTGTCATAAAAACTTTTCATGCAAGACAATAAATTGCCATCCTCATTTTTATCTAACCAAATTCTTATATCAGATTCTTTAATCCCCTGTTCTAATAATGATGGTAATAAATAATCTTGCACGTACCACAACCTACTTTTACACGTTTGGATTCTATACTTACTCATTAAAATACATCCTTTTTATCGTTAAATTGCTTTTTAACTTCTCTGACTTTACGTTCTGTGCGCTCTACAGGCTCTGCATCATCATAAGACGGAACAAAGGTAAATTCACCTGTATCAATATCCCACTTATAATTTAACTTACCCCCAACTCTGCCGAATCGTTGCTTCTTTATTTCCATCTTTAAAATACCCTCTTTTGTCTGTCTGATAGAAATAACTTTTGAAGCGTTCATAGCAATTCCATCTGAATCTCTAATATTCTCAAGTTCAGGCGTCCCATCATTATCATCTTGTGCAACTCCGCCGCGATTCGCCTGTACAACAATAAGAATAGGTACACCGACTTCCATTGACAACGACATTAAATCTTCGCTGATATTAGTCAATGTTATCGTTTTACTGTCTCCTCGCTTATAACGTTCATCAGTCATATAAGTAATGCCGTCAACGGCAATTAAATCAAGTTTATACTGCTGAATCCAATTCTTTAACTTTGTTACTGTAATTCTTCTATCAAAATCATTCGGTGTTGCTACGATAAAACTATTCTTGGCTGTTTTTAGATTGTTAAGATAATCTAAATATTCTTTTTCATCCACATCTTCCTTACCCCACATTAATCCTCTATTACTAAAGTTTTTATGTAAAGTATCAAATCTGTACCCTATACTACTTGCTCCCATTTCAGGTGAAATATAGCCTACGTTATATCCTATCTGCCACACATGAGTACAAATCTTTTCAAGTACCCAAGACTTACCTTGATTAGTGCGGGCGAATATCACAAACAGTTCCTCACCTCTTTGAATACCATGAATTGAATCGTCAAGTTCTTGAAATCCGCTTGTAAAGAACCAGGAATCTTGATGTTCTCTTCTTTCTATGAACTGCTCATATCTGCTATCAGCTTCGGCTATAATATTCACACCGCCCAATCTATAATTAGGTTGTAAATCTTTAAGTGCATGAACCATATATTCTGCGGCGGCATTTGCATCAGTCTTTAGCAGTTCTGCTACCTTTTGCACAACAGGCACGGATTTATAATAAAGATATTCCTCTCGTATTGTATCTACTAAATATCTGTCCGATTCTGTGACCTCGACCAAATCAATATCGGGAAACTTTGCTAAAAACGTTGCTTTATCAGGAACACTGCCGTATTCTCGTTCATGATTAATTAGGAAGTTGTATTCATTCTCATATCCAACAAAATAATCTTCCGTCAACAGATTATCCTTAATAATTGATAAATCTTTAGTTGCTAAAATTTTTGAAAGTATCTGCAATGCTACCATTTCGTCTGTCCTTACCTTTAAGTTCAACGACAGTGCTACAATTCCATATGCGACTTGCTAATCTGCTTCCCAATGCTTTTTCAACAGCTTCATAGCTTGTTAAATTGCCTGTGTAAATATTTGTTTTTCCATCCACAATACGTTGGTCAAGAATAATCAATAATTGCTGTATATCAAAGTCTGATAATTTTGTACTCGCTATATCATCCCAAACCACTATATCTGCATTTTTCAACACATCTTTTAACGCATCATGATTTTTTTCAAAGTTTTTTAACTCGTTAAAAAGTGTCGGAACGTGTTGAAAATATCCCCTAACACGAAAACCATTTCCTGCCCAAACTTGGTCGAAATACTTTAATAGTATTTTAATTGACCAACTTGTTTTACCGTTTCCAGTTTCTCTACTGCAAATATACAAATTAAAATCATCATCGTTTTCCACAAGTTCTTTTATTTTCTCTTTAACAGAGGACAATATAACAAACTGATTATAGTCGATTCCAGCTTCAAGACTTTGTGGTTTTCTTCTATTTTTCGGTATGCCGCTGTTATCAATCAAATACTTCATCTCTGAATATCGTATACAATTGACACACGAATCATAAGTACAAACAGCTTTGTACCAACAATCTTCTTTTCTCAAAACCTTGTCCTCAACCCTTGCTCTTCTCTCTGTCTATCAAGTTCGGCAAGTTCTTCTAATTCAGCGTCAGTATATCTACTACTTCTAACTCCATCTTCCCAAGGTTTATTACTTTTGCCAGCATAATCACTTGGCGGATAAAAAGATAAATAACCTCTCTCTAAACAAAAGTCTATAATAGGTTCATACCCATACCCTTCTTGATGAAGTGAATCTAACTTAGAAAGAATACCTTTCCACATATTAGTATATAATGGTTTATCTTTAACTGCTATTCTGAAATTTAGATACTCGACTAATTTATTACGTACAACATTGTCACAATTATGTTTACTGATAAATTCGTCAATCATAGAAATGCAATTCGTATACAGACTATTCGATTTAGCCTGTTTACGTTTACCAAATTCGAATGTAGGAGAATTTTGTAGTAATTCTTTAGAATTACTCTTTTTATTATTTTTATTATTATCTATATTATTAGATAGTAAAAAGTGCGATTCTGCCTCGTACTTTTTACTACTCTGCTTCGTATTTTTTACTACACTGAGTTTACGCCGTCTGCCGTCAAACGACAGTTCTTCAACCATACCAAGTTCTTTCAACTTTTTAATAGCCTTAGTTACTTTTGATTCACTGCAATTACAAAATTCAGCAAAATATTCATTACCAGCAATACAATGTTCTTCATTATCAAGACTGTCAATTTCAGTAAATATTACTTTTTCAAGCATTGTAAGTTCTGTGTTTAACCAAAGTTCTTTAGGAATCCAGACGCCTTTAAAATCTCTGTTCATAAATTCTCCTTTAGTAAGAAAAATGCTTATCTAATAGGCCGTCACTCCAATTAGATAAGCATTATTAGCTTGACTTCACTATTCAGTTCGGCAGGCACTGTGACGGAAGTGCAAGCTAATTAACATTTGCGGTATTTCTATAGCCCGCCGCCTCGGGCTTAGGAAAGAAAAACAAACAACACAATAAGAGGAAACATTGCAGTTATTTATCTTACATAAAGAGTATATCACATATTATCACGAATGTCAACGCTTTTTGAAAGTTTTTAAAATATCTTCAATTTGGTTATCTACTTCATTATTACACGTATTCCACAATGCTTCACGTTCTGCATCTAAATCAACATCTTCGGAAACACTTCTTTCTTCACACCATTCAACAGTATAAAACGAATCGCCAACTTTAATAGATGCCCTACTTGTAGCACGGATAGATGTAGTGACAGCACTCATTTCTTATCTCCTTTAAGTACAGAATAAATTAACAGAATCATAAATTCAACAAATAAGGTGCCAACAATTCCAACCACAACAGAGTTTATATACATTATACGTTCTCCTTCTTTTTAATCTTTGTTACTCTGAGCGTAACAACTTCTTTAACTTCTTTTGCTTTATCCATTTCAAGAAGAATATCTTGTGAAATCTTACCGTTATAGATGGCATTTTCAAGAGCATCAAAATCAATATACTCTTTGGTCTTAACAATTTCCGGAATGCCAAACTGGTGTGCAATTTCAAGAAGTTTGGCTTCATTCATTGTTTCCCGATGCTGTACAATTCTCTTTGCAACATATCCACCGGCTTCTTTTTCATCAAGACCTTCTGCAAACATCATATCTTTGATTTGTGCATTTTCTCTATCACAAATCTTTTTATAATCATCCATTTCTGCTTTATTATTTGCATACTGTGGAATCAATTCTTCAAGCGTAATTGTTTCTTCAATAACTGGTTTAAGTCTCATCTTTTCTTTTTCTCCTCATTTCTTTATATTCTTCATCTGTCCAAGCGTCTTTAAAATTACTTGCGTCTACACAAGATTTACACCATGTATAACTCTTGTTTTCACACCTGTAGCATTTTTTATGCTTCTTTTTTGACATATCGTTTTGACTTTTTATCATATCTTTGTGTTACTGCTCCCATAAATCCTTTTCTTCCAACATTAATAGACTGCTTAAATTCTATTAATTTCCAAATGTCAGATTCAAGCCAATAACGTGTTTGTCGTTCACCGTCCTGATAATAATCCGGTAATAGTTTTGCATACTCATTATCGGGTTCCTCTCGTTTAAATTTGTACCATAAATTAATTGTATAAATTGAAGACCCTATTAAAAGCGCAACTTCACCAATTTTTAGTTTTCTATCATTGGTTACTATATTAGTATCATTCACAAGATACCACCTCCTTTTCTTGATACTAACATTATACAACATAATTTAAACGTTGTCAATCAACTAATTAAATATTCAAGAACCTGTTTTTTATCAATATTAATTTTTCCATCGACAAGTGCATCTGCCATAGCACCTTTTTGTTCTACAAGTTCGTTAATGCGCTCATCAATCGTTCCTTTACAAACCAGGGTGTAGATAGTAACGTTTTCTTTTGTGCCCACTCTGTGGCATCTGTCTTCCGCCTGTTCTTTATTTGCTCTGTTCCACGGCTCATCCATAAAGATTTCAACAGTACCCGCTGTAAGAGTAAGTCCTGTGCCCATAGCACCAATCGTACCGATAATGACCCTTGTTTTATCGTCATTCTGAAATCGGTTAACGATAGCCTGTCTATCAGAATCATTTGTCTGACCTGTAATGAGTGCATAATCAAAATCATATTTACGCACATCATTGAACCGCTGACAAATAGCATCTGTCATTTGTGTCCAGTTGGAGAAGATAACTACTTTTTTACCATTTTGTACAGCTTCTTCTACAAGTTCTTCCATTCTGTCAAGTTTCGCAGATTCTCTAACTGTAGAAGAAAGAATACCGGTATATCCTGTTGCCTGTCTCATACGAATGAGTTCCGCAAGAGGATTATTAGCCATTTTAATCTGGTCAATATTTGCTTTAATATCAGCAGTAACTTCTTTATAAATCTGTTCCTGTCTCGGCGTCATTTCCACATACTCTGTAATATGTGTTTTTTCGGGAAGGTCAAGAACATCATTTTTAAGTCTGCGGAGCATAATTTCATCAAGCTGTTCCTGTAATTCATTGAGATTTTTATATCCCATAATTTCATAACCAC